>PNRO01000057.1_pt1 | contig 133614 bp, 112 predicted proteins | sample 7248581 | NCBI WGS metagenome assembly PNRO01 (sample SAMN08278401, study PRJNA427962) | Gut metagenome, whole genome shotgun sequencing project. | isolation source: gut content | host: Eisenia fetida | place: India:Sub Himalayan Terai region of Darjeeling | collected 2013-11-18 | reverse complement strand
TACTTTTCGGACAGCCTCTTTTGTTGAATATAAATTCTAAGCCAAAAGAAAATTAGATTTTCTTCATTTGGTCTTTCATCATTTTTATCTGATCTTTCAACATTCCTTGCTTGTCAAGTTTTTTAGCTTCGTTAAGCAAATTGGTCGCTTCCAGTTTTCTTCTGCGGGTCATTGCAATTCCTGCAAGATTCAATTTGGCAACAGCCAAATCTGTATCCATAGAAAGTCCAAACTCAATTGCTTTCTTAAAATGTTTTTCAGCTTGCATAATATTGGTTTGCGAAAGCATAATTCCGTGTAAATATTGAAAATACCCTTGTTGCTTCTTTACTAAAGCCGTTTCTGGATTTTTAATATAAGACAACCATTTTTTGGCTCCGTCAAAATCTTGTTTTCTCAATTTTAAAAAAGCCAATAAAATGAATTCATTTTTAAAGTAAAGAAAAATAAAAACAGTAGAAAACAGTAAAAGGAAAATTCCGTTACCAATTTCTCTTTCGGTAAATTGCCAAATACCCGTTATTATAATAAGTACGGCAAGAATAAGTTTGATATTTCTGTGAAACATAATTTTGTGTTTAAATGCGATGCAAATATAGCAAAAGGTTTTAAAAATATTTTTACAAAACCACTTGCCAGAAAAAAAAGACTTTGTATATTTGCACTCGGTTTTACAGTTACAGAAGATAAAATCGTAAAGAAGAAAATATATTAAGTTTTTAAAGATACTAAACAATGAGCAAAAGAACGTTTCAACCATCGAAAAGAAAAAGAAGAAATAAGCACGGATTTATGGACAGAATGGCTTCTGCTAATGGAAGAAAAGTGCTTGCTCGTAGAAGAGCAAAAGGAAGACATAAATTGACTGTTTCTTGTGAACCAAGACACAAAAAATAATGTTTTTAGAAAAATAAAAAAAGGCGTTACTATTTTATTAGTATCGCCTTTTTTTATACATAGTCACTAAAATTTTGCTTAAAGTTTAAGGTTGAAGCCGTTGCAAACCTTGAACTTTAATTTTGAAATAAAGAATCAATCACTCAATTACACACACAATGCCAAAAGACAATTCAATAAAATCGGTATTAATAATAGGATCAGGCCCTATTGTTATTGGTCAGGCTTGCGAATTTGATTACGCAGGTTCTCAATCAGCACGCTCTATCCGTGAAGAAGGAATCGAGGTTATTTTGATCAATTCCAACCCGGCAACTATCATGACTGACCCGTCTATGGCGGATCACGTTTATTTGAAACCGCTAACAACTAAATCGATTATTGAAATCCTGAAAGCACATCCACAAATTGATGCCGTTTTACCAACAATGGGAGGTCAAACAGCTTTGAACTTGTGCCTTGAAGCTGATGAAAAAGGGATTTGGCAAGATTTCGGTGTAAAATTGATTGGTGTTGACGTTAACGCCATCAACATTACAGAAGACAGAGAGCAGTTTAAACAATTGCTTGAAAAAATAAATGTACCTACTGCACCTGCAAAAACGGCTACTTCTTTCCTTGAAGGAAAAGAAATTGCTCAGGAATTTGGATTTCCATTAGTAATTCGCCCTTCATTTACACTTGGAGGAACCGGAGCAGCTTTTGTACATACTAAAGAAGAGTTTGACGAAAAACTAACCTACGGATTAGAAATGTCACCAATTCACGAAGTTTTGATTGACAAAGCTTTGTTAGGCTGGAAAGAATACGAATTGGAGTTGTTGAGAGATAAAAACGACAATGTTGTGATTATCTGTTCTATCGAAAACATGGATCCAATGGGAATTCACACAGGAGATTCGATTACTGTAGCTCCTGCGATGACATTATCGGATAAAACATTCCAAAAATTACGTGATTACGCTATCTTGATGATGCGAAGCATTGGAAACTTTGCTGGAGGTTGTAACGTGCAATTTGCTGTTTCTCCAGACGAAAAAGAAGATATTGTTGCCATTGAAATCAATCCTCGTGTATCTCGTTCTTCTGCTTTGGCATCAAAAGCTACGGGTTATCCAATTGCAAAAATCGCTTCAAAACTGGCTTTAGGTTATACTTTAGATGAATTGCAAAACCAAATTACAAAATCTACTTCGGCTTTATTCGAACCGACTTTGGATTATGTAATCGTAAAAATACCTCGTTGGAACTTTGATAAATTTGAAGGTGCCGACAGAACTTTGGGGCTTCAAATGAAATCTGTTGGAGAGGTTATGGGAATTGGACGTTCGTTCCAGGAAGCTTTGCACAAAGCTACTCAATCTCTTGAAATCAAACGTAACGGTTTGGGAGCTGACGGAAAAGGATATAAAAACTACGAACAAATTATCGAGAAACTAACTTTTGCAAGTTGGGATCGTGTTTTTGTGATTTATGATGCTATCGAAATGGGAATTCCATTGAGCAGAATTCACGAAATCACTAAAATCGATATGTGGTTCCTGAAACAATATGAAGAATTGTTTACTCTTGAAAAAGAAATCAAAAACTTCAAATTAGATACTTTGCCAAGAGAATTGCTTTTGGAAGCGAAACAAAAAGGTTTCTCTGACAGACAAATTGCTCACATGATGGGATGTTTGGAAAGTCAGGTTTACAAACTAAGAGAAGATTTAAAAATAAACCGTGTTTACAAACTGGTAGATACCTGTGCTGCTGAGTTCAAAGCTCAGACTCCATATTACTACTCTACTTTTGAAGCTGAAATTGAAAAAGCTGACGGAACTGTTTATGTTGACAACGAAAGTATTGTAACCGATAAGAAAAAAGTAATTGTTTTAGGTTCGGGACCTAATCGTATTGGTCAGGGAATTGAGTTTGATTACTCTTGTGTTCACGGAGTTTTGGCTGCAAAAGAATGTGGTTATGAAACAATCATGATCAACTGTAATCCTGAAACTGTTTCTACCGATTTTGATACCGCAGATAAATTATATTTTGAACCTGTATTCTGGGAACATATTTATGACATCATCCGTCACGAAAAACCGGAAGGAGTAATTGTTCAGTTAGGAGGACAAACAGCTTTGAAACTGGCTGAAAAATTGTCTAAATACGGAATCAAAATTCTGGGAACCAGCTTTGATGCTTTGGATTTAGCCGAAGACAGAGGCCGTTTCTCTGATTTATTGACCGATTTACACATTCCTTTCCCTAAATTCGGAATTGCCGAAAGTGCTGAAGAAGCTTCAGAATTAGCAAATACATTAGATTTCCCATTATTGGTTCGTCCTTCTTATGTATTAGGAGGTCAGGGAATGAAAATCGTAATCAACAAACAAGAATTAGAAGAACACGTAATTGATTTGTTGAAATCTATTCCCGGAAATAAATTATTACTGGATCACTACTTGGCCGGAGCTATCGAAGCCGAAGCTGATGCAATTTGCGATGCTGACGGAAATGTATATATCATCGGAATCATGGAGCACATCGAGCCTTGCGGAGTTCACTCAGGCGATAGTAACGCAACTTTACCTCCATTTAACCTAGGCGAATTTGTGATGAATCAGATTAAAGACCACACGGTAAAAATCGCGAAAGCATTACAAACTGTTGGTTTAATCAACATTCAATTTGCCATCAAAGACGATATTGTTTATATTATCGAAGCAAACCCAAGAGCATCTCGTACTGTTCCATTTATCGCAAAAGCTTATGGTGAACCTTATGTAAATTATGCTACAAAAATAATGTTGGGCGAGAAAAAAGTAACCGACTTTGATTTCAATCCGCAATTAAAAGGATACGCAATTAAACAACCGGTTTTCTCTTTCAGTAAATTCCAAAATGTAAATAAAGCTTTAGGACCAGAGATGAAATCTACCGGAGAAAGCATTTTATTTATTGAAGATCTAAAAGACGATCAGTTCTACGAATTGTATTCAAGAAGAAAAATGTATTTGAGCAAATAATCTCAATCAGAAAATCAAAAAGTCCTTCCGTAATTTCCGGAAGGACTTTTATTTTAAAAACGATGTTTAGTCCTGAAATATTTCAGTATTTTAGCCTAGCTTAAAAAATTCAAAAGATGAAAGAGAAATTTTATAAATATTGTCTTATTTCTGTTGTATTAATTAATATTTGGACCTTGGTAGCTCTATTTTGGTTTTATCAGGAAGAGCCGGGAGAGTTTCACGGATTAGGTTTGGGAATCTATTATTTTTACAGTCTTTTTTATTCTTTATTTGGAGGTGTTATTCTTTTATTTCTGAGAGGTCTATCAATTTTTTTGAAGAAAAACCGCATTTTAGAAACCAGTTTTCTTTACTTTTTTACAGGAATTTTCAACTTCAATCTCTTTATACTTTGTATTGCTGCCATTTTATTAAAAATGTTACCTATAGATCCCGCTTTTATTCCTTTTGAATTGGCTTCCTTAGTTATTTCTGTTATAATTTTTATCGATTATTATAACTCTAATTTAAGAGTAAAAGAATAATTTTTTTTGAATTACAAAGAATTATTAAGTCGTTTTCAAAAAATAAAATGATTTATCTAACAAGAAAATCGGCTTTTATATTCACTTTTTTTGAAATTTTCTTTTCCAAAATACTGGGAATTTCGATTCCAAAATCATCTGTATTCAAAGAAAAATCAGTTGCAATTTCTATATCATTATTGACTTTTTTAAGTCTTGCCGTTGTAGTAATTTCTTTTACTTTGCCTTTTATTTTAATTTTTCCGTTGAGTTTATAAATTTTTGGATTACCATCCAATGTATTGATATTAAAATTTTCGAGTACACCTTTGAAAGTCGCTTTTGGATATTGAGCACTATTTATAAATGAATCATTAAAATGTTCTTCCATCAAAGCTATTTTGAATTGAAAACCTCTAATCAACGCCAAACTACTGATTTCTCCCGTTTTAGTATCTAAAATACAGCTAACATTCTCGCTTATTGCCTTTATTTCCTCAAAAGAAGGCACCGATGCTTCAAAAAATATCGTACCCGTTTTGGTCAATTTTTTAGTTTGCCCAAAACCACTTAAGCTAAATGATAGCAAAAGAACAAATATTAATTTTAGAGGTTTCATTTTGATTAGTTTTTTACAATATACTTCAGTAAAAAAAGCGCTCCAAACTATATCTGAATTTCTTTTCTCACTTCTTTAAATTTACGATTTTTCTCTCATTTTTAACCAACAAATAAACACAAAAAAACATATTTTATCAGAATTATTTATCAAAGAATCAATCGGGAAAAAATAACCTTTCAATATTTCAAAATTCTAAAGCAATCAATTCAGATACAGAAATTAATAATTTCATCAAACCGAATTTTGTATGTAAATTTGCCCCACTTAATTTTTGACAACGATTTCATCAATTAAGATTACATTATGGAAAACAAAAAGAAAGTCGCTTTTTACACTCTGGGTTGTAAACTCAATTTCTCAGAAACATCAACCATTGCGCGCAGTTTTAAAGACGAAGGTTTTGATCGCGTTGATTTTGAAGATGTTGCCGATATTTATGTTATCAACACTTGTTCGGTAACTGAAAATGCCGACAAACAATTTAAGCAAGTTGTAAAAAAAGCATTAAAACTTAATAACAAAGCTTTTGTTGCTGCCGTTGGCTGTTATGCACAGTTAAAACCCGAAGAATTGGCTTCTGTTGACGGAGTTGATTTGGTTTTGGGAGCTACCGAAAAATTCAAAATCACCGATTATATTCACAATCTTTCTAAAAACGATATGGGAGAAGTGCATTCTTGCGAAATTGCAGAAGCCGATTTCTACGTGGGAAGTTATTCCATTGGAGACAGAACTCGTGCTTTCCTGAAAGTTCAGGATGGTTGTGATTACAAATGTACCTATTGTACCATTCCTTTAGCAAGAGGAATTTCCAGAAGTGATGCTTTGGAAAATGTATTGAAAAATGCCAAAGAAATTTCACAACAAGGAATTAAAGAAATTGTATTGACCGGTGTAAACATTGGCGATTACGGAAAAGGTGAATTCGGAAACAAAAAACACGAACATACTTTTCTTGAATTGGTTCAGGCTCTTGATACTGTTGAAGGAGTTGAACGTTTGCGAATTTCATCTATCGAACCAAATTTACTGAAAAACGAAACTATTGATTTTGTTTCTCAAAGCCGCACTTTTGTTCCGCATTTTCATATTCCTTTACAGTCAGGAAGCAATGAAATTCTGAAATTGATGAAGCGTCGTTATATGCGTGAATTATATTCGGAACGCGTTGCAAAAATCAGGAAAGTTATGTCTCACGCCTGTATTGGTGTGGATGTAATTGTAGGTTTTCCGGGCGAAACCGACGAACTTTTTCTTGAAACCTATCATTTTCTGAACGATTTAGACATTTCTTATCTACACGTTTTCACATATTCGGAACGAGATAATACAGAAGCTGTTGAAATGGAAGGTGTTGTTCCGGCAAATGTGAGAAACAAAAGAAGCAAAATGCTTCGCTCACTTTCTGTGAAAAAACGTCGTGCCTTTTACGAAAGCCAAATTGGTTCTACCAGAACAGTTTTATTTGAAGGAGAAAACAAAGAAGGCTACATTTATGGTTTTACCGAAAACTACGTTAAAGTAAAAACTCCTTGGAATCCTGAATTGGTAAACACCTTGCATGAAGTAAATCTTACCAAAATTGACGAAGACGGAAATATAAGAATCGAATTTGCGAATATCTTAGCTTAACCAGAATCATTATAAAATTAAAATCCCGTTCATATTATCATAAACGGGATTTTTTTATTTCTTCAATCCATTCCAAAATTCCTAAATCTTAATTTTGTTTGATAAAATACAATTCCTGCTCATAGTTTGCAATTGCATTCAAAGCATTGTAAATATATTTACAAACCAAAACACCACCTTGGCTATTGATTAAATTTATATCATCGTCCGGAGTATGATATTGCGGATGGCCACCGGTATGTAGTCCTATTGCCGAAATATTTTTTCTGTAAAAAGAAACATGGTCAGACCCTCCTACGTCACCTGCATGCACTACAGGATTGAGTCCGCTTCCGTCACCTAATTTTTTCATGAGTTCTACTCCTTCGGGGAATGTGCCTGCTCCTCCCATATAGAGTTGTTTTTCAGGATTCAATCGGCCTACCATATCCATATTAATCATCACTTTCACAGCTCTTTCATCAACGGGTAAATTATTTACGAAATATTTAGAACCCAACAAACCTTCTTCCTCTCCACTGAAAGAAACAAAAATAATACTTCGCTTAGGTTTGCTTTTCGATACTGAAAATTCTTCTAAAATAGATAATAAAGCCGCAACTCCCGAAGCATTGTCATCGGCTCCGTTATGAATTGCCAGCGTGTCTTTTTTATAACTTCCGGTACCTTTTCCACCCCAACCCAAATGGTCATAATGTGCACCTATAACAATATATTCATTTTTCAGTTTTTCATCAAATCCTTCAATATAGCCTACAACATTCTGAGTAATAATACTTCCGGATTTCATTTTATTGACATCCGGTTTCACTACCAGTTTAAAAGACTGATAATAATTATCATCAAATTTCAACAATCCGAATTTTTTAAAATGCTTTTTTATATAAGCCGCAGCTTTATCATTGGATTTGGTTCCCGGAAAACGCCCCTCCAATTTATCTGATGAAAGAAAACTAACGTGCTTATGAAAGGTTTCCGCAGAAATTGATTGTTGTGCTGCTCCTTTTCCCATTACAGTCAAAGCAACAACAAAAGTAAAAATGAAATTTTTAAACATTTTTTCAGTCTTGTATTTTACTAATAAAAAAAGCAGCCTGGGAACTGCTTTATTTTATTTCCTTATCAAATTTTATAAATTCTGATCCGAGAGAATATTCAATATCCAAACTATTTATTAATTCTTATCATCTCCAAAAATCCCAAATCTAAAATCCTAATTCCTTAATCCTAGATTGGATCATAATTCATCACCGTCCATTCTTTATTCAACAAATCGACAAAATTGTAATGAATAAAATCATCTTTATCAAACTGTCCGTTTTTGTTGGTATCTTCAATGGTTCTGAAATAAAGACGATTCTTCGATTCTATCAAATTCCAATCAATTACTTCCTGAAAATCGGCTGAAAGTTTCATCAAACTACTTCCGTCAATTTTACTGATGTACAAAGTTTTTATATCATTAGAATTCACTTCTCCATCTTTATTTGTGTCCTGATCGGCAAGAGTATAAACCAATAATTGCAATTTTGATTTATCAGCAATTGTATTAAGAAAAGTCATTGTTTCAATCAAAACCGGATTTGAGGTCAATGGCTTGACAGAAGATGAATCAATATGTTGGAATTTTATATTTTGTAAAAATCCTGTCAACTCAAAACGATTGTAATTCGAAACCACAAAACTGCCCTTATCAGCATTGGAAGATCCGTAACTCATTTTTGAATTACCTTCATAAACCCTGTAATTTCCCACAGGATGAATCAGATATTTAGTTCCCTGTATTTGCAGAGGTAAATCAGCAATTGCAAAGTCTGATTCTACCTTATCTTTTTTAGGCTTTTTCTTTTGTGCTTCATCTTCATAAATCACTTTCGGAGTTTCTTTTTCCTGTTTGCAACCCGAAACAGCAAAAACAGTAAGCAAAGCCAATAAAACAGATGTCTTTTTCATGTGTAATTTTATTAAAGATCGAATCTTATTCGTTCAAATATAGTCATTTTTGATTTTCAATTCCGGCTCTATAAACTCTTTTATAGACGGGCACTAAATTTTATATTAAAAACTCTTGTGGTCAAATAATTAGGAACTGCATATTGCGTTTTTGTATAAACATCTCTAACCCAGGTATTAGTTATCGCATTTTGATTATCAAAAAGATTGTAAATCTCAAATCCTATTGACATATCTTTAAATTTTCGGAGCCAATGATTTTCGGGACGAAACTTATTATTTTCGGTAAAAACATACGAAAAACCGGCATCGGCACGCTTATAATCAGGCAAACGCAACTGATACATATAAGGATCTGAATAAGAAGGCGAACCTCCAGGTAAACCTGTATTATAAACCAAATTCAAGTAAAATTTCACACTTGGAATTTGAGGCATAAAATCCTGAAACAAAACTCCAAATTTCAATCGTTGGTCAGTTGGCCGGGCAATAAATCCTTTGTTTTCAATGTTTTCCTCATTTTTCATGTATCCAAAACTCAGCCATGATTCTGTTCCGGGAACAAAATCACCATTCAACCTGACATCAAAACCTTTGGCATAAGCCACCGCATTATTGGCAGCAGCATAACGAATTCGAACATTTTCCAGTGTATAAGGATTTACATCGGTCATAGATTTGTAATACAATTCCGAAATCAGTTTAAAAGGGCGCTCCCACATTTTAAAACTGTAATCATTTCCTAAAACAAAATGAATCGACTTTTGAGCCTTCACATCAGGATTTACCATGCCGTCATAACCGCGAAGTTCTCTGTAAAATGGAGGTTGCTGATAAACACCTCCCGAAATTCTGAAAATCATATCTTTTTCCCAGGCAGGTTTTATGGTAAATTGCGCTCTTGGACTCACAATAATCTGATTTTTACCAACCACATTTTGTGATTCTACCTGCCAATCGTGAACACGAACCCCGGCATTGTACCAAATTTCATGTTCGCCTATAAAATCTCTTCGACTCCACTGAACATAACCTGAAATTCGGTTCGTATTTACAACATTGGTAGCTCTTATATTTTGATACGGAACCAAAGGTCCTGTGTAAGGTGTATAAGGTTCATCTTTTTTTGGCAAATTAATAATCGGCGGATTGATCGAAAATCCGGCAGAATCAATAACCTGCCACTCCACTACTCTATCACGAATACTCTCATAAGTATATTTGGCTCCCCATTCTATTTTGTTTCGTTCAAATTCATGAATTCCTTTTATTTCTGCATTCGAAATCAAAGCATCCAAATCATTTCGCCCGTGATTCAATTCATTTCCTATTTTGGTCACAAACTCAACATCTCCCAATTTCTGAGAATCGCTTGTATTTAATTGTCCAAATCCATAACCGGCCAAAATATCATAATATTCTTGTTCTAAAGTATGATAAACAGAACCTAAAAATTTCAAAACGAAATTATCATTAACCTTATAAACCGATTTCAGCGCTCCGAAATAAGTGCTGTATTTATCATTCTCTTTTCCCTGATAATCTACCACCAAAGCCTGTGGCTGATCGATAGTTCCAAATTTGGTCACTCGAGAAGTTGGAGTATAATCATAAACATTTTGAGAAATATTTCCCAAAAAACTCCATTGCCATTTTATAGAAGGCGTGTAAGTAATGTAAGCCTGAATGTCTGCAAATCTTGGATGATAATTGGTTTTTGTATCCTGACTTTTTACCAAAAGACTATTATCCCGGTAACGAATTCCGGTAATTGCATTCCATTTTTGATTTTTTGAAGCCGTTTCGGCTGTAAGGCTTCCGCCAAGAAGACTCGCTTGTCCTGAAACTCCAAATTTAGTTGGAGTTCTGTAAGTAATATCTAAAACTGAAGAAAGCTTATCTCCGTATTTCGACTGAAAACCTCCCGCCGAGAAATCAACATTTTGAACCATATCGGTATTAGTGAAACTCAAACCTTCCTGCTGGCCGGAACGCACCAAAAACGGACGATAAATTTCGATTTCATTCACATAAACTAAATTCTCGTCAAAATTTCCACCACGAACAGAATATTGTGTACTCAATTCATTATTAGAACTGGCACCAAAAGATTTCAGAATGTTTTCTACTCCCGGATTGGCTCCCGGAATATTCCGAATAACCGAAGGCTCAATAGAAACAAGTCCTTCTATTCGTTTTCTGTTTTTGGCCGTAATTACAACTTCATTAAATTGTTCAATATTTTCCTTCAAAACAATATTGAATTCAAAATTCTCATTGGGTTTCAACATAAAAGTTGCCGAAGCTTTCTTAAGTGTAATGTGCGAAAATTCTAATGTAATCTTTTTTCCGGCAGGAACTTTTAGAGAATAATAACCATTTTCATTGGTCGAAACACCGGTGTTCAAATATCTGACACTTACATTTTCTATAGGTTTATTGAATTCACTCAGAACAATTCCCTGAATTCTCGCAATCTGTGCCGATGCTAAATATCCTACAAAAAGGAAGAAAAATAATATGAGATTTTGTTTGTTTTTCAAAGGAATCGTTATTTCTTTTTATAGTAAAAGTAAGTTTCAAAAATAGCAGAATTCTTAACATTGTCTGTTACTTCTACTTTCAATTCATTTTTTCCGTCAACCAAAAAAGCATTATCAAACAAATGGATTATTTTTTTGGTTTTATAATCATACTCAAACAAAATCCATTTTCCGTTGAGATACCCATTGTACGTTTTAATTCCCGATAAATTATCGTTTATTTCCAATTGCAAACCCAATTGGTTACTCAGCCATTGTCCTTCCTGAAAATTCGATGGTTTAATTGTTGGCGAAACCAAATCTTTTGCCAAAGTAAATTCGCCCAAATTTTTAGTATAAATTACCCATTGATTTTCTTTCAATTTTGTAGAATTATAGCTTAATTTTCCATTTTTGACCGAGGCAATAAAAATCTTGTCTTTGTTCTCATTTGTCGTCAAAGTATCTTCAATACTAACCGAAATATCTTTGTGCAAAGCAACCGAATCATCATGAAAATAGATTTTATCTGCTTTTACATCAAAATTCAGATAAAAATCTTCATAAAAAGCATTTGCAGGAACAGAAACAGAAACTTTGTCTTTCTTATAAATATTATCAATAGATGCTTTCAAAAAATAATTAGATTTCAATGGTGCTTTTGAAGCTTTAGCAGGCAAATTTGAATACGAAATAGGAATATTTACCAAAACTTTATTTCCATGAAAATCAGATAATTCAATAGTATAGTTTGAATTCAAATTCGGCAAAACCTCTATTATTCCTTGTTTTTCATCGGTTTTAATGATATTTAAAGGATACGGATTTTTCATAAATAACTTTTGAAAACGCTGATTGGTTTTCATAAATACTGGATAATCTAACAAGGCATTAATATATCGGCTTTGATCGAATGAAAAATTTTCAAACTGATAACCAAAAGAAGGTTTTCCGTTAAGAAACGACTGAACTTTATACAATCCATTGGTATCTGAAGTAAAATCAAAAAAATCAATGGCATTGATTGAAAATCCTATTTTACCGGAAGCTTTGATGTTTTCGGCAATATAAACTCCCTCACTTTGTTTAAACAAATTCACCAAAAAAGGAACTTTCGATTCATTTACAACCGAATTATCGTCTAAAGGATAGACTTTCAAACTATTTAAAACAGGACGTTTGTGATCAAAAACAAGCGAATTATAACCAAACAAAAGTGGATTTATAATTTCCTCGGTGTTAGAATCCCGGATTTCAAAGTGTAAATGCGGTCCGCCCGAACCACCTGAATTTCCGCTAAAACCAATTAAATCACATTGTTTAACCGGTAATTCATCCGGATTTAATTTTAAATCCATCTCAAAAGACTCTAAAGAATAATGTTTGGATTTAATATAATCTTCAATATTTCCGGCTGCTTTTTGAAGATGCCCATAAACAGAAGTAAAACCGTTAGGATGCGTAATATAAATAGCTTTTCCGTAACCGAAAGTAGAAATTTTAATTCTTGAAACATAACCATCTGCCACAGCAAAAACATTCAATCCCTCTCTTTGCTGCGTTTTTATATCCAAACCCGAATGAAAATGATTTTTTCTCAGTTCGCCAAAATTCCCGGACAGCAATAGCGGAATATCCACAGGTGATTTGAAATACTCTTTCGGATAATCTGTCTGCGCAAAGATGGCAGTTGTGAAAAACAATAAAACTAAGGGAAATTTCATGAAAAATGTTTTGGCTAATATAAAAAAACGAAGAGCATTTGAAAAAAATAAATCCAATATAAATCGATTTAAATTTTAATGAATCAAACAAATTTCAAAACAACTTCAATTAATTTTCATTAAAGAACTATTAATTAAATATTTATACATTGAAAACTCTAAAAACATCTAAATATTTCAAAAATCTGTTGCATTAATAAAAAGGAATACTAACTTTGTGAAATTAAGAAATGAATTTTAGCTCAATGAGTGAAATTGCAGAAATAGTTAATACTCTTGAAATTAGAATCGTAAAGCTTTTAACTAAATTAAAGAATTTAGAACAAAACGCCGAAGATTTGAGAGATGCTCTAAAAAATTCTGCAGCAACCATACAAAAACAATCTGATGAGATTGAGGCGCTTAAATCGCAGTATGATTCACTCAAAATGGCAAATTCATTGTTAGGCAGTGATGATTATAAAAGAGATACAAAGCTTAAAATAAATTCATTAATCCGTGAAATTGATTACTGTATAGCACAGCTATCTGACTAAAAATGGACGAAAAGCTAAAAATTAAAATATCAATCGCCGACAGAGTTTACCCGTTAACGGTAGATTTATCGCAGGAAGAAGGACTGAGAAGTGCTTCAAAAAAGATTGATATTATGATTAAACAGTTTGAAGAAAATTATGCCGTCAGAGACAAACAAGATGTTTTGGCTATGTGTGCTTTGCAATTCGCTTCACAATTAGAACAAATAGAAATTGATAAAACAGTTGTAAGTACCGAAACAACCGAAAGACTGAATAAAATCAATAATTTATTAGCTCAATATCTGGATAAATAAACGTTCTTTACATAGACTAAGATACTGCCTACATTAGTTAAACATTTGGTAAACTCAACACTAACAAATTAAAATGAGTAAATCGTCGCTACTAAAGCATGCTGCCTCGTGCAGATCCTTGAACAGCGAGTTAGCTCAAAACTTGTCTTTACGAGTTTATACAATCAAAACTACTGTAGGCTTTTTTTATATAATAATTTTTTAACAAACATGGACAGTACATTAATAATAATTTTATCAGGAATAATAGGAACTGCGGCAGGTTTTGCAATTGCAAAATTTCTAGAAAAAAGCAATGTTTCTACACTGATTAAAAACGCAAAGAAAGAAGCCGCTTCTATTTTGAAAGATGCTAATCTTGAAGCCGAAAACATCAAAAAAGACAAAATTCTTCAAGCCAAAGAAAAATTCATTGAGCTTAAAGCAGAACACGAACAGGTAATTCTGGGCCGTGACAAAAAAGTTGCCGAAGTTGAAAAAAGAGTAAGAGACAAAGAATCTCAGATTTCTAACGAATTGGCTAAAGCCAAAAAAGTAAACGACGAATTTGAAGCTAAAACCAAAGAATACGCTTCTAAAATTGAAATGCTTGACAAAAAACAGCAGGAAGTTGACAGAATGCACAAAAGCCAACTGGAACAACTGGAAATCATTTCCGGTTTATCTGCCGAAGATGCCAAAAACCAACTGATTGAAGGTTTGAAAGCGGAAGCTAAAAGCAGTGCCATGTCTTACCTTCAGGACACTATGGAAGAGGCTAAACTAACAGCACAACAGGAAGCTAAAAAAATCATCATCAATACTATTCAAAGAGTTGGTACAGAAGAAGCAGTAGAAAACTGTGTTTCGGTTTTCAATATTGAATCTGATGATGTAAAAGGAAGAATCATTGGTCGTGAAGGAAGAAATATCCGTGCAATTGAAGCAGCTACAGGTGTAGAAATCATTGTTGATGATACTCCTGAAGCAATTATCCTTTCTTGTTTTGACCCTGTAAGAAGAGAGATTGCAAGATTGGCATTACACAAATTGGTTACTGACGGACGTATTCACCCGGCAAGAATCGAAGAAGTTGTTGCCAAAACAACCAAACAAATTGAAGACGAAATCATCGAGGTAGGAAAACGTACCGTAATCGACTTAGGAATTCACGGTTTACACCCTGAATTGATTAAAGTTGTCGGTAGAATGAAATACCGTTCTTCTTACGGACAAAACTTATTGCAACACTCTCGTGAAGTATCTAAACTTTGCGGTATTATGGCAGCAGAATTAGGACTTAACGTTAAATTAGCTAAAAGAGCCGGATTATTACATGACATTGGTAAGGTGCCGGATACAGAAAGCGATTTACCTCACGCATTATTGGGTATGCAATGGGCTGAGAAATACGGTGAAAAAGAAGAAGTTTGCAATGCAATTGGTGCTCACCACGATGAGATTGAAATGAAATCATTACTTTCTCCGATAGTTCAGGTTTGTGATGCTATTTCGGGAGCAAGACCGGGAGCAAGACGTCAGGTTTTGGATTCTTACATTCAACGTTTGAAAGATTTGGAAGAAGTTGCTTTCGGATTCAGCGGAGTAAAAAATGCTTATGCTATTCAGGCAGGACGTGAATTACGTGTAATTGTAGAAAGCGAAAAAGTTTCTGACGACAATGCCGCTACTCTTTCATTTGATATTTCTCAAAAAATTCAAACTGAAATGACTTATCCGGGTCAGGTAAAAGTAACTGTAATCCGAGAAACAAGAGCAGTGAACATTGCTAAATAGTTTACAGTATTCAGTCGCAGTAGGCAGTTTACAATAACGCTTTACAATACAAAAAAGACTTGTTTTTCAACAAGTCTTTTTTTATGCTTACTATTTCCGGGGCTAATCTACCATCCTACTGGCTACCGGAAAACGGAGACTAAAAACCCTTCCTCGGATGACATTCATTAATAACTTTAGAAAGGAATTTTCTATCCAAATGAACATAAATTTCGGTTGTAGTAATTGATTCGTGTCCCAGCATTAACTGAATAGAACGCAAATCGGCTCCATTTTCAAGTAAATGAGTAGCGAATGAATGTCGCAAAGTATGAGGACTTATTACTTTATTGAGGTTGATTTTTCGAGCCAAATCTTTGATTATTGTAAAAATCATGGCTCTGGTTAATTGCTTCCCTCTTCTGTTCAAAAACAAAGTATCTTCAAACTCTTTCTGAATATCAAGATTATTCCTATCGGTGTTTTTATAGATATTGATATATTTCTGAGTGTATTGACTTATAGGAACAAAACGTTGCTTATTTCCTTTTCCGGTAATTTTAATAAACCCTTCGTCAAAAAACAAATCCGACAACTTCAGTTCTACCAATTCAGAAACACGAAGACCGCAACCATAAAGAGTTTCAATTATGGCTCGATTGCGCTCACCATCAGGACGAGACAAATCAATTGCCGCTATTAGATTATCAATATCCGAAAGCGAAAGTGTATCCGGTAATTTACGTCCAACTTTAGGCGATTCTATCAATTCCATCGGATTATCCTGACGATATTCTTCAAAAAGAAGATAAAAAAAGAAACTTTTCAATCCCGAAATAATTCGTGCCTGTGATCTGGGATTTACCTGTTTTGAAATAGCATAAATAAATTCCTGAATGGTTTCTTCCTTAATTTTTACAGGCGAAACTTCTATGGAGTTTTCTGCCAAAAAAAGACACAATCTTTCTATATCAAAAGAATAATTATCAATTGTATTTTTTGACAATCCTCTTTCAATCTTCAGATAAGACTGATAACTTTTTATATAAGAATTCCAATTCATACTTGCAAAAATACACACTTTTAAACGCAAAAAAACCTCCCAAAAGGGAGGTTTTTCAAAACAAACCAAACCAAAACCAAACTACCATCTATATAACAACCCAAACTGTGGTTGATCGAAAAAATTATTAAACAAATTTATATTTACCTCCACTTTATTTGATGCATCACCATTCTCAGGATTTGAATTATTATAGCTTAAAACATTTGCCAAAACAAATGTTACAGCCAATTTCTTTGTAAAGAAATAATTTAAACCTAAATCAATATTAGCATTCAAATCACCATCAGTTGTTTCATTACCAGTATTCCCATCAGTATTGGTTACACTGGAATAACCCAATCCAAATTCACCGTAAGCATTAAATGCTTTATTAGCTCCCAAAGACATAAAATAATATCTGGCAAAAGCACCTATACCTAAAGTATTGAATTTATCATTATCAAACTGGCTAGATCCGGAAAAATCTAAAAATCCTCCAAAAGCCAATTTATCCGAAGTCAAATATCCAACTCTTGGAGTAATTGAATAATACGACTTTTCTTCATTCCCACCTCCTTTATCAGAAGACCTGTACATTATAGCACCTTCTACAAACATATCTCCTTTAGCGAATCCATTAGATCCTGCATCCTGCGCATTAACAAATCCAAACGCAAAAATCGCTGCAACTGTTAAAATAATTCTTTTCATAATTAATAAATTTTAAGGTTAGTTTAGTCTTAATAAATAAATCAGAAACACAATGCTGTTTTAAATAGTCAATTATTTAACATTTATATAAACAAATGTAATAATAATTAAAATATAAAATATTTTTTAACCTATTTTTTTTGTTAAAATTTTAGTTTTAATTAACACTACTATCTGTATTAAAATAAAAACAAATAGAAATGCCCAACTGTAGAAACTTTATTTATTTTTACAAAAACACTATTTCAAATGAATATTATCATTATAAACGGTCCCAATTTAAACTTATTAGGAAAGAGAGAACCTGAAATCTATGGAAATCAGTCTTTTGAAAACTATATAGAACAAGTAAAAACCAAATTCTCATCGGTAAATCTACATTACTTTCAAAGCAATGTAGAAGGCGAATTGATAAATAAAATTCACGAAGTTGGTTTTTCTTTTGACGGAATCATACTAAATGCCGGTGCCTATACTCATACTTCTATTGCAATTGGAGATGCCATCAAAGCCATTACCTGTCCTGTAATTGAAGTTCATATTTCTAATACATTTTCAAGGGAAGATTTTAGACACAATTCCTTTATTTCGCCAAATGCCAAAGGAATTATTATTGGTTTTGGGTTAAAAAGTTACGAATTGGCAATTACTTCCTTAATTTCATAACACAAAACTGTATGAAAAACCTGCTTCTTTTCCTGTCTTTGACTTTTACATTTTCAATTTTTGCCCAAATTAAAGGAACAATAACTGATATTGACGGAACTCCTCTCCCATCGGTATCGGTAATGATCGATAATACTTACAAAAACGTTACTTCAAACGAACAAGGAAACTATGTACTTGACTATAATATCTTAGGAAAACATACTTTGGTTTTTCGAAGTGTGGGTTACAAAACACAAATAGTCACAATTAAAATAGATAAATTTCCCTTTGTACAAAATGTAAAATTATCGGATGAAAATTTGACTTTGAATGAAATAATTGTCAATCCCAAAGAGAATCTGGCCGATGGAATAATCAGAAAAGCCATAGCTAACAGAAAAGAAAACTCCAGAAACACCTCGCATTTTAAAGCCGACTTTTACTCCAAAGGAATCTTCAAGGTCAAAGACGTTCCCAAGAAAATTTTAAATGTAAAAATTGACGACATCAACGGTTCGCTCGATTCTACCAGATCAGGAATCATTTATTTGTCTGAAACTGTTTCGAAGATTGTTTACCAAAAACCCGATAAACTCAAAGAAACTATTATTGCATCCAAAGTTAGCGGAAACAACAATGGTTTTAGTTTTAATACAGCCGAAGACACATCATTTGACTTTTATGACAACACGGTTGATATTGGTTACAAAATGATTTCGCCCATAGCCAATAATGCTTTCAACTATTATAAATTTAAAATAGAAGGCACTTTCAATGACGAAAACAATCAGATGATTAATAAAATAAAAGTCATTGCAAAAAGAGATACCGAGCCGGTTTTTGAAGGTTATATTTATATAGTTGAAGATTCATGGGCTATTTATGCCATAGATTTAAACACTAAAGGCTACAGAATGCATCAGGAAATTCTGGAAACATTAAACCTGAAACAAAACTTCAGCTACAACCAAAACAACCATATTTGGGCAAAAAACAGTCAAAGTCTGGAATTTGAAGCCGGAATTTTCGGAATTAAATTCAACGGAAAATTCGATTATGTTTTCAGTAATTATGAATTTTTCGATTCTTTTTCTAAAAAAACTTTTACCAACGAAATTGTCAATTTCGAGAAAGATTCAAACAAAAAAGATTCAAATTACTGGAACAACTCCCGCCCTATTCCTTTATCGGAAGAAGAAAACAAAGATTATGTAAAAAAAGACAGTATTCAAACTGTTAGAAATTCAAAAAAGTATCTGGACTCAATCGACAAAAAAAACAATAAATTTCACTTTTACAAAATCTTAACAGGATACAACTACAAAAACAGTTACAACAAAGAATCATTCAATTACGAAGGTATTTTTAATTTTTCTTCTCTGAATTTCAATACGGTTCAGGGTTGGAATATGGATTCCGGATTTTCATATTCAAAAAGAGACAAAGAAAACAAAGGTCAAAATACAAGTATTGGCACCAACTTTAACTACGGTTTTTCTGAAAACCGATTCCGAATTACGGGAAATTTTCATCATCAGTTTAATAATCAAAATTATGCTAGTTTAAATATTTCGGGAGGAAGCAAAGCAGCTCAATTCAATCCTGAAGAACCTATTTCAAAAACATTAAATACTATTAGTTCCTTGTTTTTTGAAGACAACTACATGAAATTGTACAATAAAGAATTTGCCGCAATCAATTACAGTCAATTTGTTGCAAATGGTTTGTTTTTAAAAGGTCAGCTCGAATACCAACAGCGAAAACCATTATTCAACAACACCAGTTTGGTTTGGATTAAACACGATGACAATTATTGGTCAAACAATCCATTGTCTCCTTATGACGATTCAACACCTGCATTTTCCCCTCATCATTTAACCAAAGCCACTTTGTCGGCAAAAATCAATTTTGGGAATAAATACATTTCTCGACCTGACGGAAAAATAAATATCGCTAACGAAAAATATCCAACCTTATATTTAGACTATTATAATGCTTTTGCAGCCAACGACAAAATCTATAATCATCAGTTTTTTTCTGCCAAAATAAACTATGAAATCACTATTGGAAACAAAGGAAATTTTGCAACCAATATAAAATCGGGAAAATTCATCAATGGCGGGCAAATTTCGTTTGTAGATTACAGACATTTCAACGGAAACCAAACCCATATTGGCACTACCGATCGTTACCTTAATGTTTTCAATTTAATGCCTTATTATTCAAACAGTACCAATGATGCTTATTTTGAGAACCACACCGAATACAACGACAATGGTTTTATAATCAATAAAATTCCGTTGTTGAATTTATTAAAAAGCACCATGATTTTAGGTTTTCACGATTTGGCAATTCCGAAAATGAAACCTTATACCGAATATACTATCGGTTTGGACAAGCTAGGTTTTGGAAAATTCAAAATGCTGAGAATTGATTATGTGCGTTCTTATCAAAATGGTTTCAAAGGAGACGGAGTTGTTTTTGGATTGAAATTCTTTGATCTTATTGACTAAAGCCAACCTTAAACTTAACCAAAGTATAATTTTACATGAAGAAACTGATTACTTTTCTTTTACTAATTTTTACGATTTCAAATTTCGCACAAATTAAAGGAATAATCACAGACCACAATGGAATTCCACTGCCATTTGTAACCATTTTATTAGACAATACCTACAAAACCACTACATCAGATGAGCACGGAAATTATATTCTTCACTTTAAAACTTTAGGAAAGTACACCTTGATTTTTCGATGTCTCGGTTATAAAACACAAAAAGTAACGGTAACAGTAGAGAAACTACCTTATATTCTTGATGTAGAACTGTCAGATGAAAACATTGCCTTAAAAGAAGTTTTCATAAACCCTAAAGAAAATACGGCAAATAAAATCATCAAAAAAGCCATTAAGCACAGAAAAATCAATACAGAAAAGACAGCCCACTATAAGGCCGACTTCTATTCAAAAGTCAGTATTAAACTTAATCTTCCCAAAGACGTTCATAAAGTAAAAATCCTAGGTCATAACGGTTCTTATCACGACACTATCCCAAACGGAATCGCATATTTATCAGAGACCATTTCAAAATTAGCATATCAAAAACCTGATAAGCTAAAGGAAACAATTATCGCGTCCAGGATTAGCGGTTTCAATGATGATTTCAGCTGTAACACTGCCACAGAAGCCAACTTCGACTTTTATGAGAACACCATCAATCTCAAACTGGCAGGTTCTATGATGATTTCACCTATAGCTAAAAATGCCTTTAATTATTACAAATTCAAGATGGAAGGCACTTTTATTGACGAAAATGGACAGACAATCAACAAAATAAAGGTCACTGCGAAAAGAGATAGCGACCCTGTTTTTGACGGCTTTATCTATATAGTTGAAGATTCCTGGGCGATCTATGCAGTTGATTTAAACACGATGGGCTATAGAACCAATTTTGAAGCATTGAATATTTTAAATTTAAAACAAAATTTCAGCTACAATAAAGACAACGACCTTTGGGCAAAGAGCAGCCAAAGCCTCGATTATGACACCGGCCGTAAACATACTTTATACGCCAAATACAATTACATTTACAGCGATTACGAATTCACTGATGCCTTCGACAAAAAAACATTCACCAATGAAATCGTAAATTTTGAGGAAAACTCAAACAAGAAAGATCAATCCTTCTGGAAGGCTTTCCGGCCGGTTCCCCTTAGCGAAGAAGAGAATAAGAATTATATTAAAATGGACAGCCTGGCACCTATCAGGAATACAAAACCTGTGTTGGATTCCATTGATAAAAAGTACAACAAATTCAATTTTTTCAAAGCCTTCTTTTGGAAATACGAGTACAAAAACAGTTATAAAAAGGAATCTTACAAATTTGCAGGATTGGGTTCTAATACCTCGTTTCCTATATTCAACACCGTTCAGGGTTGGAACATCAGTACAGGATTTTCCCTTACTCATAAAAACGAGAATAATAAAGGGAAATACAGTTCAGTAAACACTACGTTCAATTACGGATTTTCAGAAAACCGATTTAGGATCACAGCCAACTATTTCCATCAATTCAACAATAGAAATTATGCCCATATCGGAATTTCAGGGGGAAGCATCGCTGCCCAATTCAATCCCGAAGAACCGATCACAGGGTTTATTAATACCATCAGTTCCCTGTTTTTTGAAGACAACTACATGAAGTTGTACAACAAAGAATTTGCAAACATTAATTACGGCCAATATGCAGCCAATGGTCTCCTTTTGAAAGGAAAACTGGAGTATTCACAGCGAAAACCCTTATACAACAACACCAATCTGGTTTGGGTAAAACATGATGACAATTACACTTCGAACAATCCGCAATTGCCAAATGATTATCTGACACCGGCCTTCAATCCGCATCATTTAACAAAGGCTTCATTGTCGGCAAAAATCAATTTTGGCACCAAATATATTTCGCGTCCTGACGGAAGAACCATCCTTACCAATAAAAAGTATCCAACCATATATTTGGACTATTACAATGCTTTTGCGGCCAGCGATAAAAACTACAATCACCAGTTTTATTCCGCCAAAGTTGATTACGAAATCACAGCAGACGACAAAGGAACTTTTGCAACTAGCATCAGCTCTGGTAAATTTATAAATAGCAAAAACATCACATTTGTAGATTACAAGCATTTCAACGGAAACCAAACCCACTTTGGAACAACAGGACATTATTTGAATGCTTTCAATCTCATGCCTTATTACACAAACAGCACCAATGATGCCTTTTTCGAAAACCATACCGAATATTGGGACAATGGTTTTATAATGAATAAAATTCCGCTGAAGATTTTATCGAAAAGTAATTTGGTTTTAGGTTTTCACAACTTGACCATTCCAAAAATGAAACCTTATATGGAATTCACAATTGGATTGAATCAGATTGGAATTGGCAAAGCCAAAAAGTGGCGAGTTGATTATGTGCGTTCTTATCAAAATGGTTTCAAAGGAGACGGAGTTGTTTTTGGATTGAAATTCTTTGATATTATAAATAATTAACCTCCTTTTTTAAAAACCACACACAACCAATGAAAAAACTAACCCTGACATTTTTACTTCTGGCCCTGACACTTTCAGTCTATTGTCAAACGGCTCCGTCTTTTAATTTTAATTTCGAAATTACTGAAAAAGGAATGCCTTCCGGTTGGACTACTTTCGGAAGTTCTAATTATTCCCTTTCTATCGACTCCACCACTACAAAAAGCGGAAAATATTCTGCTTGTATCGAGTTTAAAGAAGGGGATCCTAATTTTAAAGCTTTGGGGTTTACACTTCCGAAGAATTATTCAGGTAAGAAAATCACCCTCACAGGCTACATTAAAACCGAAAATGTGACAGGCGGATTTGCTGGCCTTTGCGTGAGGATTGATCCGGCAATCGCTTTTGACAACATGCAAAACAGAGGTATCAAAGGCACATCTGACTGGACGAAATATGCAATAACCCTACCGATGAATCCTGAAAAAACAGAACAAATTGCTATAGGTGCAGTATTAGCCGGGAAAGGTAAAATATGGATCGATGATTTTACAGTAACTGTTGACGGAAAAGACATCAAAAGTTTAAAACCATTTGAAAGAAAATTATTGCCTGCTCAAAAAGACAAGGAATTTGATAAAGGTTCTCAAATTACAAGCATTCAAGTTGATGATAACAAAATTAAAAACCTAAAAGACTTAGGTTTAATATGGGGTTTTCTGAAATATCATCACCCTAATATTGCTAAAGGAGATTACAATTGGGATTATGAGCTTTTCAGAATTTTGCCAAAGCTATTGGATTCTGAAAACCAAAAATCCCGTGATGAAATCCTGACAAAATGGATAGACAGTTTAGGGGAGTTTTCCGTAGGCAAAGCAACTGTAAATGAATCACCAAAAATAAAAACCAAACCGGATTTGGATTGGATTACTGCCTCTGCTTTTTCCGATGAACTTACCGCTTCATTATTGAATGTCCAAAATGCAAAGAGGTCAAACGATCATTATTATATAGGAATACGAGAGGGAATTGGCAGTCCGGAATTTAAAAATGAACTGACCAATACGTCTATAGCATATCCTGACGCAGGATTCCGCCTCTTAGCTTTATATCGCTATTGGAACATGATTCAATACTACTTCCCCTACAAGTATCTGATTGAAGAAGACTGGAAAAACGTATTGGAAGAATTTATTCCAAAAGTTGCCAATGCAAAGAACGAAACTGAATATACATTGACGATGTTGGAACTTATTGGACGGCTAAATGATACTCATGCAAATATCTCGGCTGGCAACACAGTTGCAAATAATTATTTCGGACTAAATTATGCACCTGTTGAAGTGAAATTTATAGAAAACCAAGCAGTAGTTACCGGATATTATGACGAAAAATTAGGCAAGGAGACTGGATTAGAAATAGGCGATATTATTACAACAATTAATAAACATCCTGTTGAGGAAATTGTAAAAAACAAATTAAAATTGGCCCCCGCTTCCAATTATCCCACTAAACTAAGCCTTATTGCTCCGGATCTTTTAAGAACTAATGATCCAACAATAGACATTGAATTCACCAGAAATGACAAAAGAGAAAATACAGTCTTAAAAACATTTACTACAAAACAAATCAATATCTACAGCAGATCTCTGGCTAAAGACAGCTGTTTCAAATACATAAACAAGGACATTGCTTACATTAATAATGGCTCTCTCAAAGTAGCTGACCTGCCCAAGATTTGGAAAGAAATAGAAAAGACAAAAGGGCTTATAATAGACAACAGAAATTATCCTTCTTATTTCGCCGCCGGAGAGTTGTGTCAATATTTATTGCCCAAAAGTACCCCGTTTATTAAATTCAGTAACGGCAGTGTCAAAAATCCCGGCCTTTTTACTTTAACAAAACCGGATAACTTAGGCAAGAAAAACAAAGGGTATTATAAAGGAAAAGTGATTATTTTGACGAATGAGATTTCAATAAGTGCAGCAGAATCTCACGCTATGGCCTACAGAGTGCATCCTAACGCAACGGTAATAGGCTCGACAACCGCAGCTGCCGATGGCGTTGTTTCGCCAATCTACCTTCCTGGCGGAATATTAACCCAAATAAGCGGTACCGGGGTTTACTACCCTGATGGAAAAGAAACCCAAAGAATTGGAATTGTTCCTGACATAGAAATCAAACCTACTATACAGGGAATTAAAGATGGAAAAGACGAATTGATTGAAAAAGCAATAAAAGTAATAAACCAGTCTTCAACAAACTCAGACTCCTCAGTTGAGGCTGTGATTAGAGGTTAATTAATTTTTGTAAAAATAAAGCCTCGTTATCACGAAATTTATTCACTTTCATCCGGCTCAATATGAATAAGCACGTGCCCCAATTCAGGGATTTCCTGCCTCAAAGTATCTTTCAGGTTATGAGCCAATGTATGTCCTTCTCTTACAGAAATAGTAGCATTAACAATGGCATGCAAATCAACATGGTATTTCATTCCGGCTTTACGGATAAAGCATTTTTCAGTTCCGATTATCCCGTCTACTTGCAACGACACACGTCTGATTTCATCTATGAGATCATCATATAGATGCTCGTCCATGATTTCGCCTAAAGCAGGTCTAAAAATCAAATATCCATTATACACAATAAATCCCGAAGCAAAGAGTGCGGCCCAATCATCGGCAGCTTCATAACCTTTGCCCATAATTAATGCGAAGGAAATTCCGATAAAAGCCGCAACTGAAGTTATCGCATCGCTTCTATGATGCCAGGCATCTGCTTCAAGAGAAGAGCTGTTAGTTTCCTTACTCTTTTTCATCACTTTTCTGAATGAATATTCTTTCCACAAGATTATCATTCCAAGAACAATCAAAGTAAATGGTTTTGGTAATTCATGAGGTGTCTGAATATTTATGATACTCTCATAAGCAATAACAGTAGCTGAAGTAATTAGGAAACCTACAACCAAAAACGTAATTAAAGGCTCGGCACGCCCATGTCCGTAAGGATGATTTTCATCTGCTGGGCGACTCGAATATTTGATTCCGAATAAAACCAAAAACGACGCAAAAATATCTGTGGTCGATTCTATAGCATCGGCAATCAAAGCATAGGAATTACCAAAAATACCTGCCAACCCTTTTACAATGGCCAAGCAGGTATTTCCAATAATACTAAAATAAGTAGCTTTTATAGCTATTTTTTCGTTTGTATGTTCCAAACTTTGAAGTTTTATAAGAGACAACTGGTCACTTAAACTTGATTAAAAAAACACTAATTTCACGAATCATCACAAATCAATTCGTATAAATCAATTATTCAAATCGCATTAACAACATAAATTTGTGCAAATTCGTGAAATTAGTGTTCAAAATATGATTATACACGCACGATTTTAGCTCCAATAGCTCTCAATCGTTCATCTATTTTTTCGTAACCTCTGTCAATTTGTTCAATGTTCTGAATGGTACTGGTTCCTTTTGCCGAAAGTGCCGCTATCAGCAAAGAAATTCCGGCACGAATATCCGGAGAAGACATAGTAGTCGCTTTTAATTGCGATTTAAAATCATGTCCCATAACCACCGCTCTGTGTGGATCGCACAACATAATTTTGGCTCCCATATCAATCAGTTTATCAACAAAGAACAATCTGCTTTCAAACATTTTCTGGTGAATCAACACATCTCCTTTTGCCTGAGTTGCCACAACCAAAACAATACTCAATAAATCAGGCGTAAATCCAGGCCAAGGCGCATCTGCAATTGTCAGGATAGAACCATCAATATCGGTTTTAATTTCATAACCGTCTTTGTGAGCGGGAATATGAATATCGTCTCCAACTTTATTCAAGGTAATCCCTAATTTTCTGAAAACATTCGGAATTAATCCTAAATTATCCCAGCTAACATTTTTAATAGTGATTTCACTTCTGGTCATAGCTGCAAGTCCAATCCAGCTACCAATTTCAATCATATCCGGAAGAATAGTATGCTCACAACCTCCCAATCTTTCAACACCTTCAATAGTCAACAAATTTGAACCTACACCGGTAATTTTAGCTCCCATTGAGTTCAACATTTTGCATAATTGTTGCAAATAGGGTTCGCAGGCAGCATTATAAACTGTTGTGATTCCTTTTGCCATAACGGCTGCCATCACAATATTGGCTGTTCCGGTAACTGATGCTTCATCAAGCAACATGTGAGTTCCCGTTAAACCTTTTGGAGCTTCCACTCCATAAAAATGATCTTCTCTGTTATATCTGAATTTAGCTCCCAGATTGATAAATCCTTCAAAATGAGTATCCAATCTTCTTCTTCCTATTTTATCTCCTCCCGGTTTTGGAATATATCCTTTTCCGAAACGAGCCAAAAGCGGACCTACAATCATAATAGAACCTCTCAAAGAACCTCCTTCTTGTTTGAAAGCTTCAGTCTCAAGATAACCTACATTGATTTCGTCTGATTGAAAAGTAATAGAACCTTGTCCGTTCTTTTTCATTTTCACACCCAAATTCCCCAATAAAGTAATCAGTTTATTGACGTCAATGATGTCCGGAATATTGTTAATTGTCACTTTTTCGGGAGTTAAAAGCACCGCACACAAAATTTGTAATGCTTCGTTTTTTGCTCCTTGTGGCGTAATTTCTCCTTTTAAAGGAATGCCTCCTTCAATTTTAAAAGTTCCCATTTTTAAATAAATTATGAATGGTGAATGGTAAATAGTGAATTCAAAAATTCACAATTCACAATTCACAATTAATTAAGGTTTTCTGTTTGTGTTTTTATGCGGATTATTGCCCGGTTTCATATTCTTAGAATTGATATTCTTCGATTTTGAAATTCCGCTCGGAACAATTTTATTAGAAACGCGTTTATTGGTTCGCATCAGGTCACTTGTATTCAACAATTCTTCCTGACTTTGAGTCAAATTTATTTTCCCACCCGACAATTCGTACAAATGTTCAAAAATAACATCGTCTTTTACCGTGTCTTTGTTCCAACTTAAATATGATTTTTTCATGTGATTGGCAATTACTTTTACCAATGCATTTTTCATATCTCCATCTTCCCATTTATTGGCAACATCAATCATGTATTTGATATTGTTTCCATAAAAACGGTATTTCGGAAAATTTTGAGGATATTTCAAAATCTCCGGCTTCAACTGTAACACTTCGCGGGAAGGAATTGGAAACGGTGAATCTACATCCAATTTAAAATCGGACATGATAAATAGCTGATCCCAAAGTTTGTGTTGAAAATCGGGTACATCACGAAGATGAGGGTTCAACCCTCCCATTACATGAATGATGTATTTTGCCACTTTGTTACGTTCCTCTCTATCGGCAATTGCAGTAACCTGATCGATTAGTTTTTGCAAATGGCGTCCATATTCCGGAATAATCAGGTGTTGTCTTTCGGAATTGTATTCCAAATTAAAAACCACATCATTCGCATTCTCTTTTTTATATTTTTCTGTCATATTTTATAATGAAATAATCCCCTCGATAGTAGACATTTCCAAATATTTCTCAATTACTTCCTGAGGATTTTTCATTTCCACATCAACCGAAACACTGGTAAAATTGCCATTTTTGGATTTAGTAGTTTTTATTACTGCCCCCATACAATCAAATGCCTGCTCTACTTTTTGGATATTTTCTGCTTTTGTTGGCACAATAAATTTATATAAATATTCAGCCGGCCACTTGGTATTCATTTCCAGCTCTACTTTCAATCTTTCGTAAAATTCCTGAGTCTTCTTGTCCATTCTCTGATTAAAAAATAAAGGCAAATATACGTTTTTGATTTGAGATTTCGGACTAGATTTTATTTTGAATCACAATTGGCAAACGATAATGAAATTCAGGTTTTTATTAACAAAACAAAAACCTCCGAATCGACTCATTTCCAATATCAAAACCAAATTATTTGCTGTTTTAACCCAAAAACCTTTTATTTACTTTAATTTTCAAAAAAACGAACCAAAATAAAATGTCCAAAGCTCAGGAAATCCTTCAAAAATATTGGAATCACGAAAATTTCAGACCTCTTCAGGAAGAAATAATCAATTCGGTTTTGAACAATCAGGACACTTTTGCGCTATTGCCAACCGGAGGAGGAAAATCGGTTTGTTTTCAGATTCCTGCATTAATAAAAGAAGGTATTTGTTTGGTCATTTCTCCGCTAATCGCTTTAATGAAAGATCAGGTTCAAAATCTTGAAAAAAGAAATATCAAAGCTATTGCTCTCACGGGCAACCTTTCTTTTGACGAAACCATGGCCGTTTTTGACAATTGCCTTTACGGAAATTACAAATTCCTGTACCTTTCTCCCGAAAGACTTCAATCTGAATGGGTAATTGAACGACTTAAAAATCTTCCTCTAAACTTAATTGCTATTGACGAAGCACATTGTGTTTCTCAATGGGGACACGACTTTCGTCCTGCTTATTTGAAAATTTCAATATTAAAAAACCTCTTTCCCGAAATCCCTTTTTTGGCTCTAACAGCTTCAGCTACAAAAAGAGTTCAGGAAGATATTATAACTCAACTAAAACTTAATAATACTGCGTTTTTTCAAAAATCATTTTCAAGAAAAAATCTTTCGTATATGGTTTTTGAAACAGAAGACAAACTATATAAAATTGAGCAAATTCTAAAGAAAAATCCGCAACCGTCTATTATATATGTAAGAACCCGAAAATCTTGTCTGGATCTTTCTTCCCAACTGAATTCTCTGGGTTTCAAAACTACTTTTTACCACGGAGGTTTGGCAACAAAAGAAAAAGACAAAAATATGCAGCTTTGGATGAACGAAAGCGTTCAGATTATAGTAGCTACCAATGCTTTTGGAATGGGAATTGACAAAACCAACGTAAAAACCGTAATTCATATTCAATTGCCTGACAATTTAGAAAATTATTATCAGGAAGCGGGTCGAGCAGGAAGAAACGAAGAAAAAGCCTTTGCGGTTTTATTAACCAGTTCTTCCGACAGTAAGTTGGCCGAAAACCAATTTATCGCCAACTTGCCAGACAAAGCATTTTTATCAAAAGTATATTCAAAACTTTGCAGCTATTTTTATATAGCATACGGAGAAGGAATGAATGAAACTTTTGCGTTCAATTTGAATCAATTTTGTTCAAAATATGATTTTCCGGTTCTAAAAACTTATAACTGTCTGCAATTTCTTGACCGACAAGGCATCATATCCTTATCGCAGGAATTTACCGAAAAAGCCATGGTTCAGTTTATTATTCCGTCAAAAGAAGTGATCCGATACAACAGTCTGAATCCACATAACGAAGAAATCGTTTTGACAATATTGCGAACTTATCCCGGTATTTTTGAAATGCCAACAGCTTTAAATCTGCCTTTTCTGGCAAAAAAATCAAATACTTCTGAAACCGAAATTTTGAAAGTTTTACAAAATCTGAAAGAAAGAGATTTTATTGATTACAAAGCCAAAAGCAATGATGCGACTTTAATTTTTAATGAAATTCGCGAAGATGAAAAAACCATCAACCGAATTTCAAAATACCTTGAAAACCAAAACACACTGAAAAAAGAACAATTGAAATCGGTTATTAATTATGTAACCGATTCAAAAACCTGCAAAAACAGGCTGATTCTCTCTTATTTTGGAGAAGAAACCACCGAGAACTGCAACATTTGTTCTTATTGTATATCTCAGAAAAAACCCGAAACTTCTGTTATAGCATTAACTGACAAAATTCTGAATCTATTACAGGAACAAGCTTTGGATGCAAGGGAAATTCAAAGTATAACCAAAGATTTACCAAACGATATTATATTTGCAATTCAACAATTGCTCGAAAAAGGCAGAATTACTCTGCAATCCAATAATAAATACACCTTAAATATATAATGGAAAAATTACGCATCGTTTTTATGGGAACTCCTGAATTTGCGGTAGGAATTCTGGATACCATCGTCAAAAACAACTACGAAGTGGTTGGAGTTATAACCGCAACCGATAAACCTGCCGGACGCGGACAAAAAATAGCTCATTCGGCCGTGAAAGAATATGCCTTGGCAAATAATTTAAGACTTTTACAACCTTCAAACTTAAAAGACGAAGATTTTTTAGCCGAATTAAAATCGCTTAATGCCAATTTGCAAATTGTAGTCGCATTCAGAATGTTGCCAAAAGTAGTTTGGGAAATGCCTAAACTTGGAACTTTCAATCTTCACGCTTCTTTACTTCCTCAATATCGCGGTGCCGCACCTATAAATTGGGCAATTATTAATGGAGAAACAAAAACCGGTGTCACTACTTTTTTTATAGATGATAAAATTGACACCGGCGAAATGATTCTAAGTGCCGAAACAACAATCTCAGAAAACGAAAATGCCGGACAACTGCACGATCGTTTAATGAATCTAGGATGTGAAACTGTGATTGACACTTTAAAACTGATAGAAAAAGGAAATATCAGCACAACGGTTCAAAAAGATTCCGATGATATTAAAACGGCTTACAAACTAAACAAAGAAAATTGCAAAATAGATTGGTCAAAACCAACTATTGAAATCCACAACCTTATAAGAGGTCTTTCTCCTTACCCGGCTTCCTGGTGCTATTTTAAAGACAACGATCAGGAATGGAATGTAAAAATTTATGAATCGAAAGCGATTATAGAAAAACATAATGAAATTCCCGGCAAATTAATTGCGACGAAAAAAGAACTAAAAATAACAACCATTGACGGATACATTGAAATAATTAGTTTGCAATTTCCGGCTAAAAAAAGAATGAAAACTTCCGAATTATTAAATGGTATCACTTTTTCTGAAAACGCAACCGCTTGTTAAGACTTAAAAACATTGAACTTTTATTTTATTGTAAAAAACAACGATAGTTATCAACAAAAACAGCTAGTTATCAACAATTAAGTCAAAACATGCCCAAAACCCTTGCACAGTAAGGAAATCCTACTAAATTTGTTACTATAACGTTAAAAAATTATCCAACTTAAAACTTTTATTATGAACAAATCAGATTTAATCGATGCAATGGCTGCTGAAGCAGGAATTTCTAAAGTAGCAGCAAAAGCAGCATTAGAGTCATTTTTAGGAAATGTTGAAAACACATTGAAAACAGGAGGAAAAATCTCTTTAGTAGGTTTTGGATCTTGGTCAGTTACTGAAAGAGCTGCAAGAGACGGAAGAAATCCTCAAACAGGAGCTACAATCAAAATTGCAGCTAAAAAAGTTGTTAAATTCAAAGCTGGAGCTGAATTAGAAGGAAACCTTAACTAACTCATTCCCAATCAATACAAAAAAGTCTTCCTAACGGAAGGCTTTTTTTTTGCAAAAAAACCAAACTCACAAAGTAATTATTATTTTTTTTTATTAAATTTAGATAAAACTTTAATAAAATGATTTCAGATAAACTAAAAAACGGCCAATTATTGATTGCAGAGCCATCGATCATAGGAGACTTGTCTTTTAACAGATCGGTCATTTTATTGGCCGACCATAACCAAAACGGATCAGTCGGCTTCATTCTCAATAAACCTCTAAAATATACCATTCAGGATTTAGTTCCTGAAATAAGAGCTGAATATAAAATTTTCAATGGCGGACCGGTAGAACAAGACAGCCTTTATTTTATACACAACGTACCCACACTGATTCCCGGTAGTATTGAGATTTCAAACGGAATTTTCTGGGGAGGTAACTTTGAATACGCCAAAGAAATGATAAATAATGGCCAGATAAAGAAAGATAATATCCGATTTTTCTTAGGATATACCGGTTGGGACGCCCATCAACTAGAAGAAGAAATGAATTCAAATTCGTGGATAATCACAGAAAACGATTACCAAAACAAAATTATAAGCAAATCTCCTTCTAATTTTTGGAAAGAAAAAATCATTGAACTTGGTGGCGACTACATTCTTTGGTCTAACGCACCCGAAAACCCAATGTTAAATTAAATTTTAACCAACAATTCTTCATTTAATTTCACAAGCAATTCATCTGCAAACTTTGTAGTAAATTCCTTTTTGCGATATTTTGTGATTGATTGTATTCCCAGAATCACATTGGTTATAAACAATTCATCTGCTTTTTGAAGATCAAAAGGCGAAATAGATTGTTCTATTACCTCTACCGCATCTGATTTTTGCAACAATTTCAATATTTGCTTACGCATAATTCCATTCACGCATCCTTCAGAAACCGGCGGAGTAACAAGCTGATTTCCTACTAACATAAAAATATTTCCTTGCAAAGCTTCAATAATATTTTTATTATCATTCAACAACAAACAAGTATCATAATCATTTTCTGAAGCAAATATACTCCCCGTCACATTAATTAATCTGTTGGTAGATTTTACCGAAGACAACAATTGACTGGTTACATAAAAATCTTTATATAATTCAACTTCATAATTACTTTTTCCCTTTACATATTGTTTGTTTTCTAAAGCTTCTGCTTTTATAACAAAAGAAACATTATTATCTTTTGGCAAATAAAAACCTCCGTCATTTCGATAAACCGTCAATCTCACTCTGGCAGATTCATTACAATCAGTAGCTTTTACCAATTCTAATATTTGCTCTTCTATATATTCAAGAGTAAAATTCATCGGAATTTCCATTCTAAGAATCCTCATAGAAGACATCAATCTGAAATAATGATCTTCCATGAACAAAACTTTTCCGTTTATAACTTTTAAAGTTTCAAAAACTCCATCACCGTATAAAAAAGCACGATTGTTAACTCCGAAAATATTCTCTGCAGCGATAATCTGTCCGTTAAAATTTATCATAAAAAAAGCCCTAAAAAATTTAGGGCAAATATAAGAGTTATATACGAGAGTTTACACCGAACCTATAACATGTTTTAATTCGGAGATTTGATTTTCCCACAACAAAGCAGCTTCCCCCATATCTTCTTTATCAGCATAATCAACCACTACCAGAGAAACATCTTTTGTAATCTCGTCTTCAACAATTTTAAATTCGAAAAAATACTCTGTATCAGCGTTGTTTTCATCAACCCATCGAAACTTTACTTTTTCACCGGTTTTTTTAGACGCTAAACGAGCTTTCTCTTGAGAATCATCCCAAATAAAAGTAAAAAACTCTCCTCTGGAATTTACATTATCTGCAAACCATTCAGACAAACCAGAAGGCGTTGAAATATATTGATATAATAACTGTGGCGACGAATTAATCGGAAACTCCAATTCGTATTTTATTTTTGCTTCCATGAATTTAAGATTTATTTTTTCGAAATATAGGAATTTTTTTAACAAAAAACACTTTTTCAAAAAAATATTAATTTTTCTACAAAACACTTGGAGATACAAAAATTAGTTCTATATTTGCACCCGCATTCAGGAAGCAATGCAAAACCGATAAAATGGCGAGGTAGCTCAGTCGGTTAGAGCGCAGGATTCATAACCCTGAGGTCACGGGTTCAACTCCCGTCTTCGCTACTACATTTCAAAAAAGCTGCTATATGCAGCTTTTTTTTGCTATATTTACCTCATTTTCAGAAACTTGCAATAAGTTCAACATTATTTCCCTTAAGATTATGTCATTTTTATTATTTATTTAAAATCAATGTATTATAAATTTTTATGTAATTTAAACAAACAAATATCTTTGCAACAAGACAGGAGTCGAACCCGTTGTAATTATTTAAAAATCAACCATTTAATTGTTTTTTTTAAATAAAATACTTGATATATGAAAACAAAAGTTATAACACCAGAAGTGGTTCAAAAAGACTTAAAGAAAATGGGGCACCTGAAATAACTCTTGAAGAAGCAGAAAAAATATTAACTTTCTTAAACAAATTGGGTGATTTAGTTTTAGCTAAACATATTCCATATTATAAAGAATATCTTAATTCTAAAGAACATTTTAGTTATTATAAATACCGAGAGACAGCATCGTAAATCTTTAAATATATTTATTTACTTGTATGATAAATAATGAAGATGAATTGGAAAATATTGTAAGCCATGCAGTATTTCCCATAAAGCATCGCAAAAAGTTGGGAGTTTTATGAGCAACTAGTAGTACCGCATCTACTCTCTACTTTTATTAAAAATGCATGCATAAATTTTGATTGTTAGATAAAAATGATTTTTAATCAATATTTATCTAGCTGATAACAGATTTACACTTGTAAATTAGGTATTTTACATACTGTTTTATATAACTAAATTGATACTTTTTAAAATACTCAATTTGAGAGATTTATGGTTTTCCGTAAAAAAGCTATGAATTAAATAGTAACATTTGCTTAAGAAAAGTGGGGGAAAATTAATATTATTAGGTAATGAAAAAATATTCTGATTGGTTTAAAGTTGATTTTCATATTCACACTGACTTTAGTAAAAAAACTAAAACTAATGATTACCAAGGAAATTTCGATATTAATATCTTAAAGCAAAAGCTGATAGAAAACGAAATGAAATTATTTTCATTAACTGATCATAATATTATTAACGTTGATACGTACAAATTTGACTTTTTTAATTAGTTGTAAAGGAGTGATTAATCATAGCTGGAATCGTTTTTTTTGAACTTTTTTAAGAGTCTGTTTAAAAATTAAATAGAAACTTTAAAATTCACTTTTAAGAGTTTAATTATTAAGAGATTTTAGGAGAAAACATTAAATAGAGCTTAATTTCTAAATAACCAATAATGTGAGCCAATGATTGGAAATTGTCATTAATTCGATAATTAATTTATCGTAAATACCGCTCCGATGGAGCTTTGATTTACATGAATCTTATTTTCTATAAATATTTCGCTCCTAACGGAGCTGTCAATTTTTTTTTGTTTTTCATAAGCTCCAGAGGGGCGACATAAAAAACCTAACCCTTGATTCGCATAAATAACATGAGTTCGATTATTAGCCATTATTTAATCTATTGAATAGTAGTATTTTATAATTTTAGATTTTCCTGCAAGGTCTTTTTTTGACCTTGTAGGTATTTAAATACACAAAGAACAATACCTACAAGGTTTTTTTAAACCTTGCAGGAATCCAAACCACTTTGTAAATCAATTATCTAATAATCGAACTGAGGTAAATAATAAAAAAGCACAAGCAATTCTTAATTTGTAAAATTTAAACAGGCTCTAAGTAAAATCAGATTATTTTTTTGTTTAAAATACAAACGATAATCGGATATTATCCGATTATCTATAAATAATTATACAAAAATAAATGTAAAATTATTTGCAACAAATCGGAATTTTTCCGATTTTAGCATTATTATTCAACAATAATGGACTTTAAACATTTACTCCGACAATTCAATAATGCACCTCTAAACAGGCAGGTTATGCTCGATGTGCTTAAAGAATACAAAAGACCAAACGACAAAATCAGCGAATTAATAAAAAGCGGCGAAATAATTCCATTAAAAAAAGGGCTTTATGTGAACCGAAAAAATGCTGAACTTTCCGGTCCTGAGCCTTTTCTAATCGCAAATCACTTATGGGGACCAAGCTATGTATCGCTAGAATCGGCTATGTCTTACTGGGGGATGATTCCGGAAAGAGTATATGAAACGAGCTCTGTGACTATAAAGCTTTCCAAGAAATACAAAACTCCTGCCGGCAGATACAGTTATCGCGCAATGCCTTGGCCATATTACAGCTTTGGAATTAAAAGCATTGAACTGTCTCCCGGACAGACTGCTATTATAGCATCACCAGAGAAGGCATTATGCGACAAAATAATCACAACAGCGCGCCTGTCTTTAAGGGGAACTGCCCAGACATTAAATTTTTTAATTGATGATCTTCGTATTGAAAGAGAAGATCTTCGGAAACTTAATCTTAAAGTTATGCGCTCTTGGACTAAAGATGCACCAAAAAAACAAAGTCTATTAATGCTAATTAAAACACTTGAGAAATTATGATAAAAGAATGGATTTCCGAATATGATCCTAAAAATACTGATGATATCCTTTCTGCTTTACGTGAAATCATGCAGGAGGTTGCCCTTGCAGGTCTGTCAAGAACCGATTTTTTTGAAAAAGCTGCCTTTTATGGAGGAACGGCTCTACGAATCTTTTACGGACTTGACCGTTTTTCAGAAGACCTTGATTTTTCATTGCTCCAAGAAGATCCAGATTTTTCATTAGAACCTTATTTCTATGCTATTTTAGATGAATTTAAGGCAATCGGAATGCAGGTAAGCATAAGGGAGAAAGAAAAAAAAGAAAAAACAAATATTGATTCCGCATTTCTTAAATCCGAGACAGAATGGAAAGAACTGGTACTTGAAAATATCGTAAAACAGGAAGGGATAAAACCTACAAACAGAACCATCAAAATTAAAATAGAAGTTGACCGGCGCCCGCCTCTTGGATTTAATACTGAAAACAAACTTCTGACACGCCCATTTTCTTTCTATGTCAAATGTTTTGACAAGCCAAGCTTATTTGCAGGTAAAATGCATGCTCTCTTGTTTCGAAAATGGAAAAACAGAGTAAAAGGACGAGACTGGTATGATTTTGAATGGTACGTAAAAAAAGGAATTCCACTGAATCTGCACCACTTCACCTTACGAGCAAAAGACACCGGAGACTGGACAAAAGAGGTGCTGACAAAGGAAGATATACTTGAACTGCTTAGTGAAAAATTTAAATCAGCATCATTTGATAGTGTAAAAGAAGATGTTATTCCTTTCATTAAAGATGAAAGAGCACTTGAAATCTGGGGAGAGCAGTACTTTAAGGACCTTCTTGACCACTTGAAATTTCAATAGATAAAATTTAATTTGCTAACCTAAAACTTTATAAAATATGGAACCGATAACCACAACAGCATTAGTATTATTAGGAAAACATTTAGCTGAAAAAGGTCTTGAAAAAGCATTCGACACGACCGTTGAAGAGGTTTCAAAAAATGCCGTAAACTTGATAAAAAATCTTTTCACAAAAGATGGAAAAACCAGAAACGAACTAATCGAACTTCAGGAAAAACCAGACAGTCCGGCAAGATTAAATGCAGTTAAAGCTGTTATAGAAAGAGACCTTGAAGAAAATCCTGAATCAGAAAAATATCTGAAGGAAATCTACAATAAAGTTTTAAATGCGAATCAAGGGTTGGTATCTTGATGTAAAAAGCAAGAAAAATCTTTCAATTATATTGTTTTAAAGTCTGAAAATCAGTATATTTAAGGTGTATTCGACGCACTTTTAAACATATGATTATTCAGACTAAAGCCCTAAAATTAGTACATATTTACCTAACAATCTGTGATAAATTTCAAAAAGATTTAAAATACACTTGTGAACGATTCAGCAACAATGATAAGCTTGGTTTAACAGATGAAGAAATTATGACCATTTATTTATTTGCAATTGAAGAAGAACAACGATTTACAATAAAGCAAATTCACAAGTTTGCTAATGACTATTTACGTTCATGGTTTCCAAACCTTGGTTCTTATTCGGCATTTTCTAATAGATTAAATCGATTATCTGAAGCTTTTAAAGCTTTTTCAACAAGTTTAATTACAGAGTATTATCCTGAAGATTGTTATTCTAATCAAAGCTTACTGGATTCAATGCCTATCATTACTTGTTCAGGAAAACGTTCGGGAAAAGTAGCAAAGGATATTACAGACAAAGGATATTACAGACAAAGGATATTGTTCAACAAAAGGTATGTACTATTATGGTGTAAAACTCCATGCACTGGCTTTTAGACGCGAAAATAAAATTCCTTTTCCGGAAGAAATACAAATAACTCCGGCTTCGGTTAATGATTTGATCGTTTTTAAAGAAGGATGGTCAAACCTAGAAAACAGATGTTTTTTCGGAGATAAGATTTATCAAAATAAGGACTTTTTCTCTGAATTGGAAAAAGACAGAAAATCGGTAATGATGACACCTGTGAAAGCTGTAAAGGGAGAATGCCAAGAAATCAAAAATAGAGATAAAGCCTTTAACGACCTGTATTCTAAGGCTGTTTCAAAAGTTAGACAACCAATAGAATCTTTATTTAATTGGTTAATTGAGAAAACAGGTATTCAAAAAGCCAGCAAGGTTAGATCAACTAAAGGGCTATTAATCCACCTGTTTGGCAGAATTGCTTCTGCTTTTATTACATTAATTTTTTAAACCTTGATTCGCATTAATAATCAATCCTAACAAGGATGACATAGAAGCCAACTGGCGAGGTTATCTACCAAAGTAATTCAAGATAAATATTCATCTCTTGAAACAGAGGTGATTGATATAGACACAGATAACCAAAATGAGATTTTTTGAAAGCTATGACGATTCTCTACCAAAAATATTATTTACAAGAGGGGTGTAATTTTGATATTGCATTAACAGGGTCTAAAGTTCAAACCGTTTGTGCAAGTATTTTTGCAGGAGTAAACAAAATTAATAACGGTTGGTATATAAGTCCTAAAGAGTGTAAATCTAATGCATTTTCTTCAGGAATTTCAGATACGTTTATTTATTCCGTTAGCAATTTCTAAAAACAAATAATAATAATTTCCTTCGGTCATAACTATTTGACATCATTATAGCTGTTTCAACTTCAGTCTATCTAAATAGTCTTGGATTCATAGAAATATTCAATAACCTTTCTAAATCCTCTACAAAAAAGTTCGACATTTGTTCGGGTGTGACTACAGATTTAAACCCTAACTAATCAAATAGTTAGGGTTTTTTATTACCCTTTCTTACATTTTTTTCACGACCTCAATAAAAAAACTTTGATATACATTATAATTTAATTATTCTCTTTGTAGTGATACCTCCGGAAGTATATATTTTTAGGAAATAACAGCCGTTGGGGAATTCCTGAACAGATATTCGGAGCATAGAATATTGCCCTAAAAACTGACCTGCATCATTATAAAGCTCTATTTTATTCAAAACTAATTCATCCGGTATTTTTAATTCTAGCATATCTCTTGCAGGAATAGGATATACCTTTATCGTATTGCCTTTATCGAAAGAATCTGATGATAAATTTTGAGTGATGATTATCATTACCGTTACCACATTACTGTCCAAAGTTCCGTCATTGGCTTTATAACTAAAACTGTCTGTTGTTGTTTCGGAACCATTGTGGGTATAGATGAATGTCCCGTCACTGTTTAATGTCAAAGTTCCGTTGCTTACATCTGAGACCAAAACTGCCGTTAGCGGATTGTTTTCGGCATCGGTGTCATTTGCCAATACGCTGCTTGCTCCGCCGACTAGCGTAATAACTGTCCCTCCTTCGGCAACTGTGATTTGATCGGCAACTGCAACCGGTGAATCATTAACAGGCGTAACCGTTATTAATACAGTTACCATATTACTGTCTAAAGTTCCGTCATTGGCTTTATAACTAAAACTGTCTGTTGTTGTTTCGGAACCATTGTGAGTATAGCTGAATGTCCCGTCACTGTTTAATGTCAAAGTTCCGTTGCTTACATCTGAGACCAAAACTGCCGTTAGCGGATTGTTTTCGGCATCGGTGTCATTTGTCAATACGCTGCTTGCTCCGCCGACTAGCATAATAACTGTCCCTCCTTCGGCAACCGTAATTTGATCGGCAACTGCAACCGGTGAATCATTAACGGGCGTAACCGTTATCGATACTGTTACCACATTACTGTCCAAAATTCCGTCATTGACCTTATAACTAAAACTGTCTGTTGCAGTTTCTGAACCATTGTGGGTATAGCTGAATGTTCCGTTACTGTTTAATGTCAAAGTTCCGTTGCTTACACCTGAAACCAAGACTGCTGTCAGTGGATTGTTTTCGGCGTCGGTGTCATTTGCCAATACGCTGCTTGCTCCGCCGACTAGGGTGGTAACTGTTCCTCCTTCGGCAACCGTGATTTGATCGGCAACTGCAACCGGTGAATCATTAACGGGCGTAACCGTTATCGATACTGTTACCACATTACTGTCCAAAATTCCGTCATTGACCTTATAACTAAAACTGTCTGTTGCAGTTTCTGAACCATTATGGGTATAGCTGAATGTTCCGTTACTGTTTAATGTCAAAGTTCCGTTGCTTACACCTGAAACCAAGACTGCTGTCAGTGGATTGTTTTCGGCGTCGGTGTCATTTGCCAATACGCTGCTTGCTCCGCCGACTAGGGTGGTAACTGTTCCTCCTTCGGCAACCGTGATTTGATCGGCAACTGCAATCGGTGGATCATTAAACGTAATTATTCCTTCTTCCAAAGCAACACTACTAACGTTCTGATTCGAGGTATTGCTTAATGTTACATTTGAAAATGTAAAAGAATGAGATCCTGAACTAACATTGGCATTGATAAAAACCGGAAAATTCAAAACCGAATCAGAACCTGTATTTATGGACGCATTGGAAAGACTATACAACAATACTCTGTATTTATTAGTACTTAAGAGCGACGTTGTTATATTAAATCCTGCTGTTCTAGCTGTTGTTGTAATATTAGCTGTTTGCAAGTCAAAACCGGATGGCAACTCAACATCAAACTGAACGGCTCTTATGGCATCATTATTTTTCAATAAGATGGAAAGATTGTTCAGTTGGTTCTTTAGAGCTGTCTGACTTTTGACCATAATATAATTAGGAGAAAAAACAGTGGACTGCACATTTATTATCTTTTGCAAATCGGGTCCGTTATATCTTAGGGAAACAGTTCCCGAAAAACTGCCGGTGCTTGCAGGATTATAAGTTAATGTTACCGTTTTGTTTTCCCAAGGTGGTAAAAGTTCAATTGGTAAAGATGCATCTATGCCTATCTGATTAGACGATGTTACTATTGAATCTATTTTCAACAAGGCAGAACCGGTGTTAGTCAAATTGATTGTACTGCTCTTTGATTGGGTGATTGGAATTGAACCATACGAAATCACATCTGTATTTAATGTAAGATTAGGTGAATTAATCTGTATATATCCACTATAAGAATCCGATTGGATATTGCCCAAAGCAGTATTTGAAAGTATCGGATTCAAAATGCTCAAGCCATACGTCCCCGATGATACGGCGGGTTTCAGCTTGAAGCGGAATAACTCTCCATTGATTCCTTTGAAATCTGTGTTTGTTGGCGAAAATGCGATGAACCGAATAATATTTCCGTTAACGATAGAAGCATTTAAAGTCTGACCATTAAAACGCTGAGACGGAATTATTGAGTTCGCCACATACGAAATATTGTCCGGCAGTGATACGTCAAACTGAAAACCATTAAACGGCTCCATGTTATTTGCATAAACAGGAATTTCGATTTCGGAATTGATGATGCCGCTGCCGTTTCCTATGTGGATTTCATTTACTGCATACACAACAGCTTTGAATGCAACAGTTTGAATTTTTCGAATAGGATCCGGATCATTATTGAGAAAATTCATGTTTACCTCAGCATTTGCTTTAGCAGAGGTATTCAATCCAATCGGGATATTTTTAACCTCATTTGGGTTAATCGTGATTGGATAAGAATCAACTATGCTGAATGGAGCAATTGTGCTGTTGCCATTAAGTACCAAAGGAAGATTTCCCGTGTTCTGAACCTGAATTTGCTGAGACGGATTAGTCCCTATTGGAGTTCTGCCAAAATCGATACTTGTGGTCAATAGTTTCAGAATAGCTCCTTTTACGGCAATATTCTGATTTATTCCGGTCAGAGCAATAGCCGCACCGCTCGCTGACGAAGAGACAATATTACTGAAACTGAAATCAAAGTTACCGGGAAGTATTTTAGATCTCATTTTAAGGCGCAACAACAAACCGGAACCTGAGTTTAAAACAGCTTTTGAAGGCGAGAAAACAACAATTCTGGCCACTCCCGAAGACGGCGTGCTTACTGACAGCGAATGATTTGGTGCAGTACTGCTCAGTTCATGTCCATTCAGTAAAGTAAAAGCAGTTGCGTTGTAATTGATATCAAACTGCAGGGCAGCAATACTTTCCTGATTTTGCATTGAAATATTCAAGTCTAAATCAGTACTCGTTAGCATTTCTGTTGCCTGAATGGACAACGTGTTTTGCGCAGAAATTTTCAGCGAAGCGACCGTTAAAAAGACAAAGAAGAAATATAATTTAAACTTCATATTTACTTCTTAACGATTATTTTTTTCACGATACGGTCTTTCAATTCTCCGTTTCTTTCGGCATCCATAACCATAATGTAAACATTACTGTTTAGGCCGTTTAAATCTAAACTTACATTGCTGTAACCGGAAGTATTTTTGAAGTTATTTTGATTCCAAATTCTTTTGCCTAATAAATCGTATACGCTAAATGAAACACTGTCCATGTTTTCAGGAAGGTAATATGCTATGTTTACCAAACCGCTGGTCGGGTTAGGCGATAAAGTTTTGATTTCGGTGAAATTCGTTTGCAGCGGAGCAACAATATCCGGCACAGCCAATGTATTGTAAGACGCGTTCAGTTTAAGACCGTTTGGCGTTCCCACCACGGCTTTGCTGATGTCAAGCATATCTGAAACAGCATCGCTTTTGGTCAGCAATTTTGTTTTTCCTGCCGGAATAGCTGTTCCGTTGAAACTGTAAATCATAACCACTTTTTGGTTGTCCTGTTTGTAGGAAAGCGATTCGAAACCGTTTATAGCAGCCGATTTGGTGAATTCAAATTCAGAATCAAAAGCCAACTGAAGTCCGCCTATAGCGTGATTTGATTCTACATATAAATCGTTTCCTTCCCAATAAAATGTGGCATCGCCCACCGCTTCTTTAGGATAGAAAACAATGTCAGATCCCGAAGCGTTGGGAGGGGTTGCTTTTTTTCCTGTTTGTTGTTCCAGGATAAGATCCACTGTGCCCACTATGTCCAAAACATTAATATTTTTGTCGTTATTCACATCGGCAGCAAGGAAAATAAAAGGAGTTGGGTTATTACCCAAAATATAATCGACAGACTGAACCAAATCCATCACATTGACATCAAAATCACCATTGCTGTCACCCAGCTTAGAAGTCAGCGGACTAACTGCGACTGTTTTTGAATAATCGGTTTCCTCAAAACTGGTTCTCAGGATTTTGTATTTGTAGTAATACATTTTTCCTTCCTCTACATTAAAATCGGTAAAGGCAGGATTTGCTATCAGAGTAGAATTGATTTTTACAGGATCGGTAAATGTCTGATCTGCATTGACCGTGTAGCGGTACATATTGTAACCCAGAACATCTTCAAGTACTATATCGTCCGGAGCTTCCCATTCCAACGCAATTTTGCCCAAACCGGGAGTAGCCTCAAAACCTACCGAAGCTGAGCCTGCACTCTGGACTAACATATTAAAACGAGAATCTTCTACAGGAATATCAAAATTATCAAGATCCCTTGCTCCCTCTACCCGGATTCTATTGATACCGTCTGCTGCACCTATTTTTACATCGTGGTTTACAGTATATATTTTACCATCGGCCGACCATGTTCCTTGTTCTGAAATTACCTTTTGATTATAAGGCTCTCTAACCCCATAGCTTATTTGCGGAGGACGGTTAGTATCCATGGCTCGGTTGAAATACACCTTGAATTCATGCTCGCCTATGCCTACCGGATCCATTAAGTCGTATTCATCCTGAGCATCTTTTCCGTTTACCAAAACTTTCCATACAATACCGTGATTTTCTTCATAAGGTATATTAGAAATGGCACCCATATTCATAAGTCCTGAACGATCACTACTTGTAAGTGCGTCCTTAACCTCCGTACTATATTTAGATGAAACTGAAGTTCCAAGATAAGCGTTGAATAGTTCAGAAGTTCCGGAACCATTAATACTAAATGAAATAAGATTATTAAAAATATTAATTTTCCCACTTGACAAACCCGATCCAGCATTTATTATTCCTGTAGATGGATTAATAATCCATGGTTTATTATTTATAAAATTTATATTATTAAGTGATTCTCCTGAACTTCCCCCATAAAAGTTATTGTAATAAAAATTACTTTTTTTTAAGTATGAATTAGTGTAGTTACTGTAAAAATTCAGCATCATAAAAAAAGTATTAAAATTTACTTTCAAATTTGACGCTTTTATGTTTTTTGAATCTGAAAACAAATAATAGGTGTTAGAATTCTCATACTTAAAACCGCTAATCTCTACATAATCAAAAATTGATGCAATCGGATTATTACTGGCTGAACCAAATCCCGCCCAACTATTATTTTCATTTGTAAAAACTATAAAAGCATCTTTGTTTCCTTGAGCTACTATTCGGGCATTATCAAACAAATTAATTTTCTTACCATCTGCAATTTTTATTATTGTTCCTGGTTCGATAGTAATGGTGGCATTTTCCGAAAAAATCACATTATCCGATACCAAATATTCTTTATTAGCATAAAGAGTCATATCCTCATTTATGACTCCGAACAAAAGAATCGAATTTTTTACATTGATCACATATTCGGTAGAGGTCAAATACTCTTTATTTGGTCCTGACCAAACTTTCAGATTAAACTTAATATTCACATTATTGGCTACATTAGGAGCAATCTGAATCTTCAGTGATTTTGTCAAATCTTGCAAAGTAGCATAGGCAGTAATCGACCCAATGGCAATTTCACTTTCTAAAATAGTGGCTTTACTCTGGTCTTCAAATTCGGCAAATTCAATCCCAACTCGAACATCGTTGGTTGGTCCCCAATAGTTTTTCACCAAAGGTAAAATGTCTATAATCTCGTTTGGTTCCCAAAAACCGTTTCCGTTTTGATTGTTGCTATTGTCTTTGTTTATGGCAGACAGGACTTTTAATTCGGGAGTAGAAACGATCTCAATTGCCGATTTAAAGTCAACAAAAGAGGCAGAAGAATTTATTAAGTTCCCAAACATCAATTCCTTACTGTCATTTGGTTTTTGCTGTAAGTAGAGCGCAATTCCTCCGGCAACTAATGGAGTTGCCATGGAAGTACCCGTTAAGGTTTTGTAACCTCCGTTAGGCACCGTACTCATAATTCCCGTTCCGGGAGCTTTTAATTCATAATTTAACAAATTTGAATAGGCTGAAAAAATAGCTCCGTCCTGGTCATAATTAGAATATTGAGCCTGATCTTGTACCCCTAAAACAAAAGAATAGGCTCCCGGGTAAAAAGGCGCTCCAGGTTTATTATCAGGGCACAAACCCGGCCCAATACATGTTCCATTATTACCCGCCGCCGCAACAAGCACAGCCGTTGCATAAGCATTCTCAAGAGCATTGCGCATCGTAATGGATTCAGAAAAAGAACCAAAACTCATGTTAATAATGGTTGCACCTTTGTTACTGGCATATTGTATTCCTAAGGCTATATCGCTTGCATTTCCTTGCCCATTACTCTGAAAAACCTTTATCGGCATAAGCTGTACATTCCAGGCAGCTCCGGCTATACCAATACCGTTTCCACCCACCGCGCCGGCAATTCCTGCCACGTGGGTCCCGTGCATATTGTCATCCAGAGGAGCATTGTCGTTGTTGATAAAATCCCATCCTCTTATGTCATCAATAAATCCGTTGCCATCGTCATCAAATCCTTCAATACCGTTAAGTTCGGCAGCATTAGTCCAAATGTTTGGAGCTAGATCTGGGTGGTTATAATCTACTCCGGTATCTAGTATGGCAATTACCTGAGAACCGTTTCCTGTTCCGTAAGTATTCCAGACTTCGTTAATATGTGTCGCAGTAATGTTTGATTGTTGCGCATACAAAGGGTCGCTTGGAGTTACGGGAGTACCGGTACTTTTTCTGAAATCGGCATCAGTGTATGTTTTAGAATCCGCTTTAAAGTCGTTAATGCTGAAAACGTAATCCGGTTCTGCATACTCCACATCGGGATTTTTCTTCAGGTCTTCCACGAGTGCCAAAACATTTTCCTGTTTGTCCTTTAAGCTTAAAGTGAAATATTTTTCAGGGAGTGTATTTCCGGCAGCCTGCTATCTGTTCGTTGTACCTGTCTGTTGGTCATGCTTTGTTGTACGGATTGCTGCGAAAACAATACTGTAGAGCCTGAAACCTTGTCTTCAATCCCCAGAAGTTTACCTATGTTTTCATTTGTAAAGCCAACACCTTTAGCGGTGTAAGAAATCCTTGTATCAACATGGTCTTTAAATTTTACGATGATCTTACCGGGGGTGAAATTCATCATATCCTGTCTTGGATCCCTTTTTTGCGCCAGAATAAATTGTACGCTAAGCAATAAGAATAGTAGAGTTTTTTCATACGGAAAACGAAATAGAGTGGTTAGAATAGGAATAACAAACAGGTAAACCCAAACAATTTATAATTAGTTCGATATTTGTCACGAAAATATGATTTATATACGAATATTTCTAATAAAAATCTCTAAAAAACTAAACCACTATGGACTTAAAGTCCATAGGTTTGATTGGCAGACTGAAAGTCTGCATGGTTGGAATATTTTTTTTTTTGCCACTGATTTCAAGATTAGCACTGATTAATCTGTGTGAATCTGTTTAATCTGTGGCTGAAAATTTTTAAAAACTAAAGTTGATGCACTAAAAGTGCATAGTTTTAAACTATTTTTGAGACCAATAAACTAAACCTATTGAATGTAATTATCAGAATCGTCAGTTCGAGGTTTAATTTTTTACAAAAAAAGAACAGAAAAACATCAATCCATCTACGAAAGATCAGAAAAACTATTCATTGAAAACTATTCTGTTTTCACACCAAAATCTTTATTGTCCTGACTAATATCCTCCTAATTATCAGCTTAATTGTTATATTTGCCTTGCTAATATTATTTTAACAAATCAAAACTTACAGTGTTTCAATTCTTACAGTTAGATCCCAAAACCTTATTTGAACTCTATTTTTGGGGTAATATGTTTATCTGTATTCTTATTTTCAGTTATTCTTTTTCGTACACCAGCAGCGATGACCGGAAAATTTTAAACTGGTTTGGATACAGCAAATTATTACTAACCATAGCATGGATTCTAATTCTTTTAAGAAACATTATTCCTGATTTCATCAGTATCAATATCGCTAATATGCTCGTTTTTTCTGCCTCTTGCTATGAATCGATATCGATATTGTCCATGCTTAAGCCAGAATTGCAGAAACCTTATCGCTTACAAATTGGAATAACAATTGCTATGGCAGTGGTCTTTAATATAGCAACATTGTTCGATGCTACAATTAACACCCGCATTTTAATCGTATCTATTGCTTTATTTGCCATTTATTTAATGCCAACTATCAGCTTCCTTAGTGAAAAAGGGCATAATTTTTTCAGGACTTTCTATGGGCTGTGCTATGCCGGATTTGAAATCTTACTGGTTTCCAGAGCAATTAATATTTCTGTGAATCCGCAGAAGGATTTTTTTGACAATAATAGTTTTGACAATTTTTATCACATTGTTTTATTTCTGCTTTCTCTCATTAGCACCGTTGGATTCCTGTTACTTATAAAAGAGAAGCAAGCCCTCAAAATTCAGAAACTTTTAAATGACAAAGACCAATTCTTTTCCATAATAGCCCACGACCTGAGAGGTCCGTTGGGATCTGCGGTTGGACTTTCAGAAATATTGGCTGAAAATACTGAAGAATACAGCCGTGAAGAAATCAGGGAAATCGCAGGAATGTTGTATCAATCGAACAAAAACAGCTATAAATTGCTTGAAAATCTATTAGACTGGTCACGCATACAAACAGGGTTGATTGAATATAATCCCAAAAAAATTGCTTTGAACGAATTGATAAACGAGAATATTAAACTCAATAACAATACGGCATTAAACAAAAATATCGCTCTTTCGTTCCAATCATCCGAAACAATTGAAGTATTGGCAGATCCTAATATGATTAATACTATTATCCGCAACCTGCTGACCAATGCTATTAAGTTTACTGACAAACATGGCAAAATAAGAGTCGAGATGAAAAAACAATCTCAAACAGCCGAAATCGCCATTATAGATAACGGTATTGGAATGCCTCTTCACATAAAAGAAAAATTATTCAAAATCAACGAAAGAGTCACTCAAAACGGAACCGAAAACGAAGTTGGAACAGGACTGGGCTTATTACTTTGCAGCGAATTTATAACCAAACATCAGGGAAAAATCTGGGTAGAAAGTGAACCCGGAAAAGGCAGTACCTTTAGATTTACCTTACCATTGGATACCATAGAAAATTAAACTCAAAATCTGTGCAAAATATAGACCAACGGGAGAAATCACATTAGATGAACTACAAATGAAATTTCTCTTTTGTCGAAATTTTAGAGATTCACTATTTTATTTTTCCATTCCGTAGAACGTTTTTCGATTATACATCGACTTACGGTTTCCTCATTTGTTCAAAATCAGAAATTGTCGGATCAGTTTTCAGACAAAATTCTGAAATCACACTATAATTTTATCCGGTTTTGTTTTAATCAATAATAGCAATCAAATTTTTCAGGAAAAAGACCTCAAATAATATTCTATTATTATGAATTCAATTACAAATAAACACTTTTTAAAATTTTTGGTAAAAAACATAAGACTATTATTTATTTTAGACCTAAAACAATATTGTTAATGCAATATATTTTTGTTTTATTTGCTAAAAATTAAATTAAAAATGCAGTTCAATCCCGAAGAAATAGATCAAAAAGCTACTTATAAACTTTTGACAGGAGCCGTAATTCCCAGACCTATAGGATGGATTTCAAGTATAAGTGAAACAGGAGTACTTAATTTGGCTCCTTTTTCTTTTTTTAATGCTGTGGGAGAAGATCCGCCTCACGTAATGTTTTCGACCGTAAGAACCAATGACATCAACAAAGACACACTAAACAATGTCTTAGCCAATAAACAATTCGTGGTCAATATGGTAACAGAAGAATTGGTTGAAAAGATGAATCTGACTTCGAAAGCAATTCCTCCAACTGAAAGCGAATTTGAATTGGCCGGATTAACGCCGATTCCTTCTGTTAAAATAAAACCACCAAGAGTAAAAGAAAGTTCTTTTTCGATGGAATGCGAAATGGTACACCATTATTTTCTCGAAGATCACAAAAATGGTGGTGCTTGCGTAATCATTGGCAGAGTTGTAATGTTTCATGTTGACGAAAACGTTTTATTGGACGATTTCAAAATCAATTTGGAAACTTATAAACCAGTGGCACGTTTGGCGGGATCAAATTATTCTAAACTGGGAGAAATATTCTCCATTAAAAGAGGCTGAATTTATGAAACCTGAAAAATTAGAAATCAATGTTTCCATGCAAATTCAAAAACCTATTTCAGAAGTTTTTGAAGCTATTGTAAATCCCGAAAAAATGTCGAATTACTTTATTTCCGAAAGCACGGGAATAATGGAAGAAGACAAGGAATTGATGTGGAAATTCCCTGAATTTGACGATAAATTCCCAATCAAAGTCGGAAAAATAGAGAAAGACAAATACATTTCTTATTTCTGGGAAGTTGAAGAAATTGAACTCATAGTTGAAATAACACTAACCCCAAAAGAAAACAATTCTACTTTGGTTACCATTACAGAAAAAAGCAGGAAAAATGACGAAGCAGGAATAATTTGGCTTTCCGGAAATTCTTTTGGCTGGTCAAATTTCCTATCTTGTTTGAAAGCCTATCTTGAATATGGAATCAATTTAAGAAAAGGCGCTTTTGATTATATGAAGAAATAGTTTAACCCTTTCAGGGTTTAAAACCCTGAAAGGGTTAACAACGAAAATTATGACAGAAATAAAACAACCATTAATTGCCGGCAACTATTACCACATTTACAATCGTGGCAATAATGGCATTGATGTGTTTTATGACAGTAATAGTTACTACCATTTTTTAAAATTATATAGCCAATACATTAATCCGGTTGCTGATACCTACGCTTGGTGTTTGTTAAAAAATCACTTTCATCTTCTGGTGTATTTAAAAACAGAAAGCGAAATAGATGCCAGTAAATTGGAATATTCAACAACAGAGGAACCCAAACAAATAAGTGCGTCCAAACAATTTTCGCATTTATTTAATGCCTATACCCAAGCCATCAATAAAAAATTCAATAGGCATGGGAGTTTATTTGAAAAACCTTTTGAACGCAAGCTTGTTGACAACAAATCGTACTTTCAGAAATTGATATTTTACATTCACAACAACCCTGTTCATCACGGATTTACAGATAGCATAAATAACTATCCCTGGTCTTCTTATGAAACGGTCATTTCAGAGAAACCAACTCATTTGAAAAGAAAAGAGGTAGTGGAAATTTTTACTGATTCAGATAATTTCATCTATTATCACAATCAAAAACAGAATTTAGCAGATATTAACAACTTAATTATAGAATAATTTACCCTTTTCAGGGTTTAAACCCCTGAAAGGGGTAAAAAGAAATAAAATATGAAAATAGCAGTTATAGGCGGTGGTCCGGGCGGACTTTACTTTTCGATACTAACAAAAAAAGCGATGCCACACGTTCAGATTGACGTGTACGAGCGCAACAAACCGGACGACAGTTTTGGTTTCGGAGTTGTTTTTTCCGATGAAACTTTAGGTGAATTCTTAAAGCGTGACATGCAGTCATACGAGTTAATCCGAAGCAAATTCGCTTATTGGGATGACATCGTAGTGGCGCGTGATGGTGAAGAAGTGAGTGTAGCCGGAAACGGATTTTGCGGTTGTTCCCGTAAAACATTATTACAATTGCTACAACAACGTTGCCGTGAAGAAGGCGTAAATCTTCATTTCGAACAAAATGTGGATGATTTGGATCAGTTCAAAGATACCGATATCATTTTAGCGGCCGACGGAATTGCAAGCGCTATCAGAACGCAACACGAAAAGGAATTTGGTACCAAAATCGCTCTAAAGAAAAACCGTTTTGTTTGGTTGGGTTCCACAAAGCCACTGGATGCTTTTACGTATTTCTTCCGTTCTACCCCTCACGGTACCATCGTCGCCCATACTTATCAGTACGAAGAAGGAATGAGCACCTGGATTTTCGAATGCAGCGACCAAACCTGGAACAACCTTGGTTTTGAAGTTACCAATGAGGAAGATACCATCGCCAAAATCAGCGAAATCTTCAAAGAAGAATTAGACGGTCATCCGCTGATTTCTAATAAATCACACTGGCGCCAGTTTCCTCATGTGACCAATGAAAAATGGTTCCACAACAACATCGTATTGTTAGGAGATGCCAAGGCTACAGCCCACTACTCTATCGGTTCGGGAACTAAATTGGCGATGGACTCCGCAATCGGTTTGTCTGATGCAGTGATAGCGAACCAGAATGATGTTCAGGCAGCTTTCCAACAATATGAGAAAACACGTAGAAATACGGTAGAAATGATTCAGTACGCCGCATTGGTTTCGTTGGATTGGTTCGAAAATATGGACCGCCACATGCAGCATCCTTTTTATCAATTTGCTTTTGGCTGTATGACACGTGCAAAGAAGGTGACTTTCGAAAACCTTCGCCTGCGCGACAAATCGTTTACCGATAAAGTTTTAAAAGAATTCAATGATAATAACAATATCAATGGCAATTTAGTGCCAGCTGCATTTACCAAATTCAAATTAAGGGAACTGGAATTCCAAAACCGCATCGCGATGTCGGCTATGGGCCAATATTCTGCCGAAAATGGTTTGGTTAATGAATGGCATTTTACACACTATACTTCACGTGCAATCGGAGGTTTAGGATTGATGACAGCCGAAATGACAACCATTTCCGAAACAGGAAGAATCACCCCAGGTTGCGCCGGTATTTACACTCAGGAACAATTAGTTGAATGGAAGAAGATCACCGATTTCATTCATAAATATACTCAGACTAAAATCGGAATCCAGCTAGGCCACTCCGGACGAAAAGGCGCTATGCACAAGCCTTGGGATGGCGGACAGCCTTTGGAAAAGCAATGGGACTTGATTTCCGCTTCGGCTATTCCTTTTTCTGAAAAAGCGGCAACTCCAAGAGAAATGACTTTGGCCGATATGAACACAATCGTTTCTCAATTTGTTCAGGCTGCCAAAAATGCCGACGAAGCCGGATTCGATATGATCGAATTGCAGGCGCACCACGGATTCCTTTTGGCTTCTTTCCTGTCTCCTCTGACAAATATCAGAACCGATGAATTTGGCGGAAGCATCGAAAACCGTTTGAAATTCCCATTGAGAGTGTTCAACGAAATGCGTGCTACCTTTCCTCAAAACAAACCGATGTCAGTTAGAATTTCAGCTACCGACTGGTTTGAAAACGGAATATCAGAAGAAGATGTCCTTACTATCGCAACCGCTTTCAAAAATGCCGGAGCCGACATCATCAATGTTTCTACCGGAAATACGGTTGCAGGACAAAAACCGCAAACAGGAAGAATGTGGCAAACGCCTTTTGCCGACATGGTTAGAAACACTGTACATATTCCGACGATGACTGCCGGATACATTCAGGATATTGACCAAATCAACACAATTATCCTTAACGGAAGAGCCGATATTGTTTCTTTGGGCCGTCCGCTTTTGTTGGACCCAAACTTTGTGAGAAATGCTCAGGCCTACGAGCAATTTGAACCGACAGACATTCCGAACCAATACAAAGGCGGTATGTCGCATTTGTATCCTTTGAAAGGAAGCGAACGCAAAATGGTGGAAGGAATGAAAATAGCTTTGAAACCAAAAAGCAATAAAAAAATTACGAATTTAGAATTAACAATTACGAATGAAGAGCGATAATATTGTTCAAATTAAAAGTTATGCTTTTGCCGTTCGTATTGTTAAAGCATATAAATATCTAGCCGAAGAAAAAAGAGAATATGTTCTTAGCAAACAATTATTGCGTTGCGGAACTTCTATTGGAGCTAATATTGAAGAGGCTATTGGTGGACAATCCGAAAAGGATTTTTTTGCTAAACTTTCAATATCATATAAAGAAGCCCGAGAAACCCATTATTGGATTCGACTTTTAAAAGACACAAACTACCTATCTATAGAAGAATCGGATAGTTTATTAAATGACACTAACGAGTTACTTAGAATAATTGGATCTATCCAAAAAACGCTGCGTAATTCGTAATTAATAATTCGTAATTAAATAAAATGAGACTTTACGACGATAATTTTGCTCACGATAACCTGCCAAATCAGGAATTACAACCTGACTATAATTTTTTAGACTTATCGCAGTTTCAACATCCTGAAATGCTGAATTGTGTCGAAAAATTGTTAGATAATCACATCAAAGAAGGTCGCGGCGACAATCCGTGTATCCATACTTTTGAAGAAACGTGGACGTATCAGGATTTATTCGAAAAAGCCAATCAGATTGCACATGTTTTAGTCGAAGATTTGGGATTAAAATCAGGAAACCGCGTGTTATTGCGTTCTGCCAATAATCCGATGATGGTGGCCTGTTGGTACGCCGTTCTGAAAGCCGGCGGAATCGCGGTGGCCACTATGCCGCTGCTTCGTTCCAAAGAATTGACAACTATTATTGACTGCGCCGAGATCTCTCATGTTTTATCTGATATTGATTTGGCTGATGAAATGCATTTGGTAAAATATGCTTTTCTGAAAAAAATATGCTTTTTCGGCAATTCTCAATTGGAAGAACTGATGCAGTCCAAACCAAAAACTTTTACAAACTACCATAGTAAATCAGATAGTGTTGCCTTAATCGGGTTTACTTCAGGAACAACCGGTTTGCCCAAAATGACAGCGCATTATCACAAAGACATATTGAATATTTGTGAAGCATTTCCGCAATATTCATTACAACCGACTTCCAAAGATATTTTTACCGGAAGCCCGCCATTAGGATTTACTTTTGGTTTAGGAGGATTGGTTTTATTTCCGATGTATTTCGGAGCATCAACATTCCTGATTGAAAAACCAAGCCCTGATTTATTGCTTCAGGCCATTCAGGATTATAAAATATCCATTTGCTTCACCGCTCCGACCGCTTGGCGCGTAATCACTTCGAAAGTAAATGATTTCGATGTTTCGAGCTTGCGCAAATGTGTGTCGGCCGGGGAAACTTTGCCATTAAAAGTTTGGGAAGACTGGTACAATACGACCGGACTGAAAATTATTGACGGAATCGGTTCAACTGAAATGCTGCATATTTTTATTTCTTCCAACGAAGAAAACATGAAACCCGGTTCAACCGGTGTTGCCATCACAGGTTATGAAGCCAAAATCATTGACAAAAACGGAAATGAAGCAGAGAGAAACGAACCGGGAAGATTGGCCGTTCGCGGAATTACCGGCTGTAAATACCTAAATAGAGAAGACAAACAAAAAGAATATGTAGAAAACGGTTGGAACATTACCGGAGATATTTTCCGTCAGGATGAAGAAGGTTATTTTTGGTTCGTGGCGAGAGGCGATGATATGATTATTTCTTCAGGGTATAATATTGCAGCCATTGAAGTAGAAAGCGTACTTTTGACTCACGAGGAAATTTTGGAATGTGCCGTAGTTGGTTTGCCTGATTCAGACCGAGGAATGCTGGTTTGCGCACACATTGTCTTAAAAGACCAGTCTAAAGCGACCGATTCCATGAAAAACCATATTCAGCACTGGTTCAAAGAAGTAGCGGCACCTTATAAATATCCGAGAGTGATTAATTTTACCGAGTGTTTGCCAAAAACGGAGACGGGGAAAATACAGCGGTTTAAGTTAAAAAATTAAGTTTTAAAATTATAGACTTACAATTGGTAACAAAATAAGCAAGTATCAAAATTTAATGAGCAATAAATGAAAATTAAAAGTATCTTTTTGTTATTAGCAATTCTCTTTTCATCTCTTTCTTTTTCTCAATCAAAAACTCCATTTTTAATTAACGATGAGCTTTTTGAATTGCCTGGAAAATGGGAAGTAAAAAACTTTTTAAAAAATTCAGCACAGTATCATTTATATAATAAAAAGAAAAAATTGAATGTTTTAATTTCTGTTCGAAAACCTTCTATTTTTGAGTTCTATAAAGACACATTAAGCCAAAAACAATTTTTAGAAAAATTTTATAAATGGGAAACTGATTATTGGGCTTCTGAAAATGGATTAAAAGCAGAAGTTAAGGACATCAAGCATAACGAATCTGATGATTTTATAATTTGGCGTTTAACTGTAAAAAATGTTGAGGCAAACAATGGTGAAGATATAATATCCAATATATTATATTTCATGAGAAACAAAAAGTTGATTGGATAAGTCTAAACGATAGCAATGAAAAAAATCCGATGACAGAATTAGAAATAGTACAGTTTCTCGAAGAACTTTTAAAATCATAAAAAATATTAGCCATTAGTACCATCAACAATATCAATTACAATAAAAATCATGAATCAACCCTTTATAACAAAAGAAAAAATCCGTTTCCAGCATGTTGATTATGCCGGGATTGTTTTCTACCCACGCTTTTTGGAAATGCTCAACTGTTTGGTTGAAGACTGGTTTGAAGAAGCTTTAGACCGGCCTTTCTCAAAAATGCACACCACCAACGGAATTCCAACCGTAGATTTGAAAGTACAGTTCAAAAAAGCGGCTCGCTTGGGCGAAATTTTGACTAAAAAACTTTGGGTTAAAAACATCGGTGGGGCTTCCCTACTTTGCGGTTTCCGTTTTGAAGACGAGCAAGGAAATACTTGTTTGGAAGGTGAAGTGACTTTGGTAAATGTGGCTTTCAGCGAAGAGAAAAATGCCATGAAAGCAGCTCCTTTCACAGAGGAAATGAAAACGAAGATTTTAAAATATTTAGTATAAGCAAACCCTATCAGGGTTTGAAACCCTGATAGGGTTAAAATTTAAAACTATGGAATTCAAAAAATTCAAAGCCGCAACCGTTCAAACATCTCCCGTTTTTTTAAACGTAGAAAAAACGATTGAAAAAGCTATTTCGTTTATCAAAGAAGCGAATACCAATGGTGCACAACTTATTGCTTTTCCGGAAGTGTTTGTAGCGGGTTATCCGTATTGGAACTGGATCATGACTCCGGTTCAGGGAAGCAAATGGTACGAGCAATTGTATAAAAATTCGGTAGCGGTTGACGATGAAGCCATGAAACCGCTGTATCAGGCCGCCAAAGATTTCAATATGCATGTAGTTATCGGAATCAATGAACGTGGTAACAGTTATGGCGAAATCTATAACACGAATTTAATCATTGACAACAACGGGACTTTAATCGGAAAACACCGTAAACTGGTTCCTACTTGGGCAGAAAAACTGACCTGGACTGCCGGTGACGGTTCGTCTTTGAAAGTTTACGATACTGAGATTGGACCTATCGGAACTTTGGCTTGCGGCGAAAACACCAATACTTTGGCGCGTTTCACGCTTTTATCGCAAGGCGAATTAATTCACATTGCCAATTACATTTCGTTGCCGGTTGCCCCACCCGATTACAATATGGCCGAAGCCATAAAAATCCGTGCGGCTGCCCATTCATTTGAAGGAAAATTATTCACTATTGTTTCGTGTTCTACAATTTCTAAAGAAATCATGGACGCGCTTCGTCCTGATGTCCCTAACATTGACGAATTGCTAACCCGTAAAAACTCCGCTTTTTCGGGATTTATTGGCCCAAATGGTGCCGTAATTGGCGAACCGCTGATTGATGAGGAAGGAATTGTATATGCGGATATCGATTTGGAAAAATGCATCCAGCCTAAACAAATGCACGATATTTTGGGGCATTACAACCGATTTGATATTTTTGATTTGAGGGTAAATGTGGCTCCTACGAGAAAGATTACTTTTGTGGATAGTCACGAGGAGTTTAATAAAGGATAATCTTCTACTAAGTTTCAACTCCGACAGAGTTTTAAACTCTGTCGGAGTTGAATTGGAAAGAATCAGGCTTAAAATAAATGAAAAACTACAAACCAATACCGCTTGAAAAAGGCAATTATTATCACATTTATAATCGTGGTAATAATAGTATTGATGTGTTTTTTGATACCGAAAGTTATTATCATTTTTTGAGGCTATTTGATAAATACATTTCTCCAATTGCCGACACTTTTGCTTGGTGTTTATTGAAAAATCATTTTCATTTATTGGTTTATATTCGTTTGGAGAATGAAATTGAATTTGAAAAATTAAAATATTCCACAATTGAAAAACCAAAAAATATTGAACCCTCAAATCAGTTTGGTTATCTATTCAATGCCTATACTCAAGCAATAAATAAAAAATTCAAAAGAACTGGCGGGTTATTTGAGAAGCCTTTTGAGCGTAAATTGATAACTTCTGACAAATATTTACAGAATGTAATTTATTATATCCACAATAATCCGGTTCAACACGGTTTTGTAAAACAGATGAGTTTGTATCCTTGGTCATCCTACGATTCAATAGTATCTGATAAGCCAACAAAACTAAAAAGAAAAGAAGTTTTTGATATTTATGGTAGTAAAGACGAATTTATAAGCTATCACAGTATCGAACAAGATTTGAATGGAATTGCTAATTTTATAATGGAATAATGACTCCAAACTCCGACAGAGTTTTGAACTCTGTCGGAGTTGGTTAAAAAAAATAAAAATATGGAAGACAAATTTTCAGACGATCAAATAGGTCGCGCACGGGTTCAAACCACTCCGGAACTCGAAGCTTATTATAAAGAATTAGAAGGTCTTGGTGCAGGTGCACTTTGGACAGTTGCCAACGATATAGAGCCATGGGAACCAAAAAGTTCTTCTGTTCCTATGCTTTGGAAATATGAAGATTTGAGAAGTTTGGTTTTAAAATCATCCGAATTGGTAACACCGGAACAAGCCGGAAGACGTGTCGTGTATTTGGTCAACGACAAACGCAAGGACGTGAGTGCGGCCGTGGGTTGGCTGTACACCGGAATTCAGGTGACGCGTCCGGGCGAAAGCACTTCGGCACACCGCCACAGAGCTTCGGCTTTGCGTTTTATCATGGAAGGCGAAAAAGGTTACACTGTTGTTGACGGAAACAAAATCATGTTGGAAGTCAACGATTTTGTGATTACTCCAAATTCCACCTGGCACGAGCACGGTGTGGAAGAAGGTGGGAAAACCTGTATTTGGCAGGATGGTTTGGACATTCCTTTAGTAAATGCTTTAGAAGCTAATGATTATGCAGTTTACGACGGAAAACAACCATTAACAGCACCGTTAAATCAATCACCGATTACTTATGGTGGTGCAGGATTGGTTCCTGATACAACTTGGGACAAAGCGTATTCTCCTTTGTTTAAATATTCTTGGAGTAAAGTTTACCCGGCTTTGTTGGAAGCTCAAAAAGTGAACGAAATCAACCCGATTGATGGGATTTTCATGAAATATTCTAACCCATTAACAGGAGGTCACGTAATGCAAACCATGGGAGCTTCCATTCAGTTGTTGCCTGCCGGTTTCAAAGGAAAAGCGCACAAGCATACTGGTTCATTTGTGTACCAATGTGCCAAAGGCCACGGCTATTCCATCATCAACGGTAGGCGTTTCGACTGGAAAGAAAGGGATATTTTCTGTGTTCCTTCATGGGCTTGGCACGAACATCATAACCTTTCAGATTCAGAAGATGCCTGCTTATTCTCTTTCAATGACTTGCCGGTAATTGAAGGCCTAGGATTGTATCAAGAAAGAGATTTCTTGGATAATGATGGATTTCAAATTCTAAATTAAATCACAAAAATCCTATGAAATCTCTTAAAACGAATATCTATTTTAAAATTGGAACCATCTTTTTTATTGGTTTACTTTTATTGATTCCAACTTCAATGATTGAAAACTTAATCTTTGAAAGAGAATCAACTCAAAAAACAGCAATCAGTGAAGTTAGTTCCAAATGGGCAAATGAGCAGACAATTTCAGGTCCTTTTATTTCGATTCCTTATTTCAGATATGTAAATGAATTTTCAAAAAAAGATTCTGTAAACAAGATTGTACAGATAAAAGAGTACATTCATTTTTTACCCACCGAATTAAAAATCTCTGGTAAAATTAATCCTGAACGAAGAAACAGAGGAATTTATGAGATCGTAGTTTACAATTCTAAAATCGATATTTCAGGAAAATTTACGGAATTAGATTTAGCCAATTTTGATATTCCTTTTAAAAATATCCAATTTGACAAAGCTCAATTAACGGTAGGTATAAATGATTTGAGAGGAATTGAGAAACAAGTGAATTTAAATTGGAATGATAAAAAGTTTTCTTTTAATCCGGGGGTAAGTTCAAATGACATCATTAAAAGCGGAATCAATGCCCCTATAAATATCATTGCTCAGGACAGTATCGCACATAAATTCTCATTTAGTTTAGATTTAAAAGGAAGTCAACTGCTTTATTTTACACCTGTTGGAAAAGTAACAGATGTTACCATTGCTTCAACGTGGAAAAACCCAAGTTTTAATGGCTCTTTTTTACCTGATTCAAGAACAGTTTCTGATTCTGGTTTTACAGCTAATTGGAATGTATTACATCTTAACCGAAACTTTCCGCAATCTTGGATCGGCAGTAAATATTCTATAGACGAATCCAATTTTGGTATCGATCTTCTGATTCCTGTTGATAATTACCAAAAAACTTACAGATCAATTCGATATGCTATATTGTTCATTGGATTTACCTTTTTAGTATTCTTCTTCATTGAAATATTAAACAAAAAGTTTATTCACCCTATACAATATATACTGGTTGGAATTGCATTAATAGTCTTCTATACTTTACTGCTATCTATTTCAGAACATCTGGCATTTAATATTTCTTTTATCATTTCTTCGCTGGCAACACTGCTTTTAATTGCAGGTTATGTAAAAGCAATCTTAAAATCAAACGCGCTTACTTACTTAATCAGTGGGATATTATTAATCCTATATGCATTCATATTTGTCATTATTCAACTTCAAGACTTCGCTTTACTTATAGGTAGTATCGGAATTTTTATAATTTTGAGCCTTGTTATGTACTTTTCAAGAAAAATAGATTGGTACAATTTGAATATTGCAGATAATAACAAAAACGAAACAATACAATAATTCGCCTTTGGGGCAAAATACTCAATATGAAACTACTTACTTACAAAACACAAGACACAGAACCAAGATTAGGATTTATTCACAACAACCGAGTGGTTGACATGGAAGATTTTGGAGGAATCCATAATTTCCCTCTTCCTGATGACATGCTTGAATTAATCGACATGGGATTTGAAGTAATTTCCGAAATCAACGAACTGATTGAAAATACAAGAGAAATTGATTTTGAGATGATTTCCTATCCAATGGATACTGTGACTGTTTTGGCTCCAATCGAGAAGCCAAGAAAAAACATCATCGGAATAGGATTAAACTATACTGAACACGTAGCGGAAAGTGCAAGAACTTTGGATACAACAGGGAAATTGCCTGCAAAACCTATTATCTTTTCAAAACCGCCAACAACGGTTACAGCAACCAATACCAATATTTTGCTGAACACAAAATTGACACAGCAATTGGACTGGGAATGTGAATTAGCTGTAATAATCGGAAAAAAAGGGAAATATGTTCCGACAGAAGACGCTTTGAATTACGTTTTTGGATATACAGTAATCAATGATATTTCTGCAAGAGACTGTCGTCGCGAGGGACAATGGATTGTTTCCAAAGGTCAGGATACCTTTGCGCCAATGGGACCTTATTTAGTAACCAAAGATGAAATTGAAAATCCGCACAATTTGAACTTATCATTGAAATTGAACGGTGTTGAAAAACAAAATTCAAACACCAAATTCATGTTGTTCAACATTAATGACTTGGTAAACGATTTGAGTACCGTTTTCACCCTTGAACCGGGAGATATCATCGCTACAGGAACTCCTGCTGGTGTTGGTGCCGGTAGAAACCCGCAAGAATGGATGCACGACGGTGATGTGGTAGAAGCTACTGTGGAAGGAATCGGAACGATTGTGAATACGGTTAAGGAGATATAAGCCCCTAGCCCCGAAAGGGAATTGGAAAGGTTTGCTTAATTTAAAAAAAAAGCTAAATGAAGTTTAACTTTTTAAAACCAACTTTTATTTCATGTTTGATAGGAGTTTTTATTCCTGGTTTCACCGCAATTTTATTTTTCTTATTTCAACTTTTGACTGATAAGCTAAATATTGAATGTGAAATATATTGGAAATGTGTGTGGATATTGACAACTGTAATCTCAATTATTACTCCAATTATTTTTCTGAAAAATATTGAAAAAACTAAAAATCCTACACTAACAAAATTGACACTATTTAATTTCATTGAATATATTTCTTTGCAAGGTTCTTTAGCTCAATTTTTTACAAACGGAAAAACAATTTGTTATGGTTCTGGGGGACAAAATGGAATGGAATTGGTATTTACAGCTTGGTTTGCTTTACCAATTTTAATTTGTTTCAGTTTTGTTTTTCAGCATAGATTTGAAAATAGAATAAAGGAAAAAACTTAGTGAACTTTGCGAGAACTTTGTGTTCTTTGCGATTAAATTAAATAAAAATGAACAAAAAATTTAGAATAGGACAAATAGTTCCATCGTCAAACGTAACGATGGAAACAGAAATACCGGCGATTTTTCGCTCTCGTGAAACCATTTTACCGGAGCGCTTTACATTCCATTCAAGCAGAATGAGAATGAAAAAAGTAACCAAAGAAGAATTGGAAGCCATGGATGCCATGAGCTTAAAATGTGCTCAGGAATTATCTGACGCACATGTTGACGTAATGGGTTACGCTTGTTTGGTGGCTATTATGAGCATGGGGCGCGGTTACCACTGCGTTTCTCAAGTGAACTTGCACCAGGAAACTATCGCCAACGACTTCCCTACCCCGATTGTAACTTCTGCCGGTGCTTTGATCAACGGATTGAAGACTTTGGGAGCCAAACAAATTTCAATTATTACCCCATATATGCGTCCGCTAACCGATATGGTTGTTGATTATATCGAACACCAAGGAATAAAAGTAAAAGAAAGTATTGCGCTTGAAATTCCGGACAATTTGGAAGTGGCTGCTCAAAACCCATTGAATTTATTGGAAATATACAAACAATTGGATTTGACAGATGTGGATGTTCTTGTTGCTTCGGCTTGCGTTCAAATGCCTTCTTTGGAAGCGATTGATTTGATTCAGGCAGAATGTGGCATTCCGGTAACTTCGGCTGCGGTTTGTACTACTTATGAAATGATGAAAGAATTAGGCATCGAAGCCAAATCTGCCATTGGTGGCGAATTGTTGAGCGGAAAATATTAATATTTTTATCCGCATAAAAAAAGATTAGCGAAAACTAATCCTTTTTTTATGCGGATATTTTTATTTCTTTTTCAGATTCAAAATTTTTGCTCGTCAATGAAATTTCATTTAAACATCAACAATATATACTCAAAAAAACTTCTTATAGATTTAAGATTCCTTAAGAACTTTTGTTGTTTTGAAGATGTTTTCCGATAAATTAATAAGCCAAATTAATTGTTCAATAACCAATTGGGCTTCCTGCATTTTTAATTGAAATGCTTCTTCGTCTATAAAACCTTCTTCGTTTAATTCTGTAGCGCGTATATTTCTTAATTCTGTGAATCGAAGTGCCAAATCATCGTTTTTTGTATCTTCTGTTTCAACTATAGTTTCTCCTTTTAAAACTTTAATTGCATTTTCTAAATTTCTGATAGCAGTATCCATAACAACATTAAACGACTTTGAAGCCGAAGTAGTTTTATGCGATTGAATATAGGTTCCTAATGAAGCCGATGACGACAACAAAGAATGATTGAACTCCGCCAGTTTATAAATTTGCGAAAGTTGTTTTTGCTTTGATTTGGGTTCTTGTGTCATTCTTTGAAAAGAAGCCATCAGATTTCCAACTTCAATAAAAGCATTTTTTCTTGCTAACCTATATAATGTAGATACTTCTCCTTTTTTGTTATAGAAAATGGAGATTTCTTTCAGGTAATTTCGATTTGCTTCAATAGAATTTTTTAAATAAATAGGCGTTTTTAAAAATTCCCATGATGGCCATAAAAAATGATTGGCGAGAAATGCCAGAATACTTCCAACCAAAGTATCCATAATTCTGTATTGAATAACCTCTTCAATGTTTGGCGTTACTATTCCGTAAATAAAAACGATATACATTGTTATAAAGGTTGCGCTTATTTTATAATTTGTTTGGGAAAAGGAGAATCCCAAAAGCATACACAAAATAATAAGTAATCCTAAAATAGTAATGTCGTGTACAAAATAAAGAATTCCAAACGCAATTGCTCCGCCTATAATGGTTCCAAAAATTCTTTCAAATGATCTTGTCTTTGTCAATCCATATCCCGGACGCATTATAACAACTACTGTCAATACAATCCAATAAGAATTATGTATAGAAAATGTTGTTCCAATAATTAAACCTACTAAAACAGTTGTCGATAACCTCAACGCATGTCTGAAGATTGTTGAGGAAAAACTTAAATTTTCAATTAATGAATTCCAACGATAATTTTGCGGAGTTAGAAATTTTCCCAAATCTTTATCACTACCTTTAAATTCATTGGTACTAATATTTAAGGAAAATGCACGTTGGATAATTTTAAATTTCTCTATCTGTTTCTCGGCATAATGCAGCATTGTTTTTAACATAAAAACACCTTCGGAATCATCTGTTTTTCCAAAAACATTTTTATATTCTTCTATCGAGTGTTCAAATGCATACAAATCTTTGATAAGGATATTTTTTGGTTTGTATCTTTTTTTATTCTTTACACTTTTGGATAACTTTTTTACACTTATAGCCAAATTATAAGCCAAATTCTGATAATCATTTAATACTTTTGGATATTTTTCGAATTTCTGATGTAATTTATTATGATCAAATGAGGTAGATAATGCAAGTTCCTGAATTTCTAATAAAGAAATAAAAACGATAAGATGTTTTCTGTTTTGACCGGAAGTACCCGAATAATTACTTATCAGAACTTCTCTGATATTTTGATGAATTTCATTTATTTCTACCTGAAGACGCAATTGTTTTTCGATAATAGCACTTTTGTCTGCATCCGGATTCCAAAGATCTCCCCTTAGTTTTAAATATTTAGCTGTTAACCGAATACATTCTGCTAACTGTAATTCAACATACCGATGAGGATTGATATAATTAAAAGCCAAAGAAATCAAAAGATAAAACAAACCTCCCGCAAATAGTAACAAAGCGTGTTCTGCCATTGCCCAACCTGTTTGCAAATGTGCAAATGCCAGAGAAACCGAAAGTAATGCCGAAAAAGAGACCATTGTTCCTCGTTTTCCATATATAGAAAGCATCGACAAGAAAAAGATTAATACCGTCAAAAACGGATAAAAAATCCACGAATAAGGATATACAATATTCACTAATAAATTTACACCCGAAATAAGCAGAGCTGTAAAAAGAACACCTCTAAACTTGTCTCTTAAACTACTGGGAATATCACTGTAATAAGTAAAAAATGCACCAAAAGCAATAGTAAATCCCATTTGAAAATTTCCGAGAAATGAAAACAACAAAACAGGAATAACTGTTGCCAGCGTTACTTTTACGGCATTTGTAAAATAGGGACTATCGGCAAATTTTTGAATTTTATTAATCATATCTAATTAGCGAATTTCCAAATCTTACATTTTAAACAAAATCAGCTTTAATCATTCTTTCATTTCCGTAAATATCCTTGCGCAATTCAACGTTTTTGAAATTCATATTTTCGAGCAAATCTACCATTTCCTTGCCTAAATATTGATTGATTTCAAAATAAAGTTTCCCATTTTCAGAAAGATTTTTCTGAGCCAATTGAGCAATTTTTCTATAGAAAATCAAAGGATTATTATCGTTGACAAATAATGCCAAATGAGGTTCATAATCCAACACATTTTTCCTGATTTCTTCTTTTTCTAAAAAACGAACATAAGGCGGATTGGAAACTATTATATCAAACTCTTGTTCTAAATCGACTGTTTCTAAGATATTTTTTTCAAAAAAGACAACCTCAACTCCATTTTTCTGAGCATTTTTTTGGGCTGTTGCCAAAGCATTTTTTGAAATATCGATAGCAAAAACCTCCGAATTCGGGATATTCTTAGCCAACGAAACCGCAATGCATCCACTTCCGGTTCCTATATCCAGAATTTTTATCTTTTTGGTTCTTTGAACTCTTGAATCTTCATCAATAATCCACTGAACCAATTCTTCGGTTTCAGGGCGGGGAATCAAAACATTACTGTTTACTTCGAAATCTAATCCGTAAAATGCGGTTTCTCCTAAAATATATTGAACCGGAACTTGTTGTTTTAATTGTTCCAAAATAATATTCCAATTATGAATTTCTTCATCTGAAAAAACCAAATCCGGATTTAAAGCCAAATCTATTCGTTTTAATTGATGTTTATTTTCTAAAATCAGATAAAAAAAGCTTTCTGCTTCTTCAGCATCAAAAACCGGGCTTAGTTCCTTATTAAATAATTTTCTATAATCTCTAACCTTCATTGCATTATATTTTTGCACTAAACCTAAAATTTTTACTAAATAATTCCATATTTATTATAAAAAAGAATTGGGCAGGTTCTTAATTATTTCCAAATATATTGTTAAATTGCATATCATATTACTTTTGCCCATTTTTAACAAGTCTTTTTCAAAAAGCATAATTACAATTTCAGTCCAATTAAATACTTTTTTATTATGGCTAAAAGAATACCCTTGCTTTTAACAATCTTACTTCTGATTTCAAACATTAAAACTCAGGCTGCATTAATATATTTGCCGGATTTTGAAACTTTGACAATCCTAAATAAAATACCATTTTTTCAGGAAATTTACATTGTTAAACCTGGAGATACCAAATTTGGATTAGCAAAAAAGTTCGGGATTTCAATAGGCCGCTTAGAAGAATTAAATCCTCATATTATAGAAGGTCTGAAAGTTGGCTCGCAAATACGGTTTTCATCTAAAACAAAATTTATTTTACCCGAAAATCAGGAGACAACATTTGCCTCTACAAAACAAACTCAAAAAACTTCATCTGCCTTTGACGATTACATAATTCGTCCCAACGAAACATTGTATGGTCTTTCTAAAAAAGCAGGAATGACCGAGGCTGATTTTTTAAAACTAAATCCTGTTCTTGAAAAAGGAGTTATCATTGGAATTACTATAAAAATGCCCTCTAATGTAAATTCTAAAAACATTGAAAAACAGACAGAAACAAAAACAACGAAGCCAATTTCAAAAAACAATTTGGCTTCAACTGCCTTAAAAGATATTCAAAAAACAATATGTTTTGTATTGCCTTTTGATGTTACTGAATTAGAAAAATCAGCCAAGAACCAGTCTTTTGATAAAAGAACAAAAGATCAAATAGAATTTCTGAAAGGAGCATTTATAGCTGTTGAATCGGCAAGAAATCAAGGTTTAAAAGTCAATACAAAATTTTTTAAAACCGAAGAACTCGAAAAGCACGATATTCAAGAAAAAATAAAATTGGAGGCTGCCGGAATTATTTTGAATTCAGGCAAACAAACAGAAATTGCCATCCTGAAAAAAATCAGCAACAATACAATTCCGATTATAAACGCAGATACAAATTATGAATATAGCGGGGCTGAAAACATTTTTAACGGAACATTTCCTTTAAATTTTGAAAATAAAAAAATATTAGACTACCTGAAAAAACAAAACGGAAGGATTATAGTAATTCAAGATCAGGAAAATAAAGATTTCAAAACACTGATTAGCTCCTTTTTTCCAAATGCGAAATTTATCACAGCTACCGAAAATGGAATAATAGACGCTACTGATTTAAAAAAATCATTGTCTTCTGCCGAAAACAATTTTGTAATAATGAATACTTTTTCAAACGGAGTTTTGCTTAATAGTACTACTATTTTGATGGGAGAAATATATGCCAAAAAAATTCATTTGGTTTTTCCTGAAAACAGCAAAATGCCAAATGAAGAACTAATTTCTTATAATCGTTTAAAAGTTCTGAATACTATTTATCCTGCTTCCCAACCTGATGATACTGTCCTGAAAAATTTTATAGCAGAATATAAAAAACAAAACAAACAAACTCCCAGCACCAATTTAATCAAAGGTTTTGATGTAACTTATGATACTTTATTACGTCTATTTCAGTCAAAATCGTTCAAAGAATTGGCCCAAACAGACACAGAACAACTTATTACCACATTTAATTATCAAAAAAACAATTCCGGAAGTTATTCAAATCAAGGAATCTTTATTATGAAAATTGATGAAAACGGTATAAGTAAAATTACCTACTAAAATTTAAAATGACACATGAAAAAGTCAGTTTCCATAAATCTGTCCTTTATCAAATTCCTTTATTGGATTGTCCTTTTTATTGGATTCAACGATAATTTACAGGCACAATGTCCAACAGTAGCCAATCCTGCTCAAACATTTTGCGACACTCAATTCCCAAAAGTATCCAATTTAGTTGCAACCGATACGGGAGGAGGTATTTCCTGGTTTACCTCACCTAGCGGAGGAACCCCTTTGGCTTTTAATGAAAATCTTGTAACAGGTGATTATTGGGCAGATAATGTTCTGGGAACCTGCCCTGTCAGAGAAAAAGTTTCAGTAATTATTTACACAAAACCTACCGGAGAACCTATACAAAGAGTTTGTTATATTATAAATTCTACCGCAACCATAAGTAGCTTAATCGTTAGCGGAAACGATATAAAATGGTACAGTAATCCTACCGGAGGAACTGCCTTACCAAACACCACCGTATTAACTGACGGTTCTTTTTATTATGCATCTCAAACAAACCCAGACACCAATTGCGAGAGCAGTAGATTAAAAGTACAGGTTAGTTTAACCACTATTCCGGATGACCCTACAGGGAATCCAAATCAAACTTTTTGCAACGATCCTTCAAACCCTCCACAAATTGCCGATCTGACAACTACATCTGCAAATACTAACTGGTATATAGACGAAACATCAAACGTAGAATTAGACCCTTCGATTATCTTAGAAAACGGATCCAGTTATTATGCTGCCGCATTTAATTCTACCTGTGAAAGTATCAATCGCTTTAGGATTACGGTTACATTAACACCCCCAATTACTCCTACTTTTAATCAGGTTGCTCCTATTTGTGAAGGAGATGTGTTAGCCGATTTGCCAACGACATCTACAAATGGTATTGTTGGAAGTTGGCTCCCGGAAATAGACAATACTGTAACTACAACATACACATTTACTCCGTTTCCCAACCAATGCGCCGATACTACTACTATGACCATTATTGTCAATCCAAAGACAATACCTACATTCGCTCCGGTAGCACCTATTTGTTCCGGAGAACCATTAAGTCCACTTCCTACCACATCTGTAGAAGGTATTACCGGAACATGGACTCCTGCACTGGATAACACAATTACCACTACCTATATTTTTACTCCATCAGCAGGACAATGTGTCAAATCCACATCATTAACAATAGTAGTCGATTATATCACACCTTCATTTATGCAGGTTCCTCCTATTTGCTCAGGAGATCCTTTAGCTCCATTACCAATACTTTCTATCAATGGAATTTCAGGAACATGGTTTCCTCCTTTAGACAACACAACAACTACAACTTATACTTTTATTCCTTTCCCGGGACAATGTGCCAGTAGAACATCAATGCTGATAATCGTTAATCCGTTACCAATTGCCGGTAATGATAATACTGTTGTACTTTGTAAAAACGGAGCAGCTGTTGATTTAGCAGATTATTTAGGAATTCATGACTTAGGAGGAACCTGGACTCCTGCATTGGCCAACGACAACGGAGACAGAGGAACTTTTAATCCAGCTCTGGATTTGGCTACTGTTTATACATATACGGTTCAAGGACTTTCTCCTTGTACCCAAGCAAGTGCAACAATTAGCGTTACGGTAAACAATACTCCTAATTCGGGAATCAGCGAAAATCCTTCTTTTTGTGAAACAGAACCTCCGGTAAATTTATTTGATTCTTTGATTCCTCCTAAAGATACCGGAGGGACATGGAATCCGGCACTTAATGGTGGGTATTTAGGAACATTGGTTCCATCAGAGAATCCTCCCGGACTTTATACCTATACTTATACTGTTTCTGTTCAAGGTTGTACCGATGCTCATACCGATGTAATTGTAAATATACAAAAGGCTCCAAATTCAGGTATATCTAATACTCTTTTTGTATGCGATGATCCTTCCAATACTACACCTATCGTTTTATTCAATTCACTATTAGGAACACCTGATTCAGGCGGAACATGGACACATGACGGAAATACACATAGCGGAGTATTTAATCCGATTATAGATTCAGAAGGCATATATACTTATACCGTAACCGGAATTTTTCCTTGCAACTATTCTGTTTCTACTGAAATTACAATAAGTAAAAAACCTAAACCCGATGCAGGAACCGATGCATTTGTGTTGACTTGTCAAGGACTAACGGTATCATTATACGAACATTTAGGTACAATACAAACTTATGGCACCTGGAATCCACCATTATACGTGTCAGGAGTATTTACTCCCGGACAAGACACTGCCGATTTTCCTTATATTTATACAATAGACAATGTTATTGGTTGTGCAGCTGCCTCAGCTACAGCTATTGTTACTGTAGAAAAAGGACCAGATTCCGGTCTGGCTAATACTATTTTTGTTTGCGATGATTCTTCCAATACCACACCCATCGTTTTATTCGATTTTTTATTAGGGACACCTGATTCCGGTGGAACCTGGACATTTGCCGGAAACATACATGACGAAAAATTTGATCCCACAACAGATTCTGATGGGATATATACTTATACCGTAACCGGAATTTCTCCTTGCAATTATTCTGTTTCTACAGAACTTACTGTAACTAAAAAACCTAAACCCGATGCAGGAATCGATGCACTCATATCAACCTGTCAGGGAATATCGGTATCATTATATGATTATTTGGGTACTACACAAACTTATGGTATCTGGAATCCGCCATTATACATCCCGGGAGTATTTACACCGGGACAAGATATTGCCGATTCGCCTTATGTTTATACAATAAACAATATTATAGGTTGTGCAGGCGCTTCATCTACGGCAATTGTTACTGTTAATCCTGACCCTTATGCCGGAATGGATGGAAATCTAACTATGTGTCCGAGCAGCTCTCCAACTGATTTAATCAATTATTTAGGAGATTCGCCTATGACCGGAGGAACCTGGACCGACACTTTAAATATGGCTCATTCAGGGACAATCAATTCTTCAGAACCGGAAGGAATCTACACCTACAAAGTTACCGGACAAGATGCCTGTTCTGTACTTTCAGATGAAGCTATTGTTACTGTAAAAAAAGACAATGACATTATAATTTCAGGAGGAACAATTGATCTCATTCCGCAAATATGCCCGTTTAAAGATCAAATAATCACTGTTTCGCAAATAACAGGATTGTCTGACAGTACTTATGCATTAGGCTATGAATTTGAAGGTGTAGTAGCACTTACCAACACCAACAATTTAGATTTTACAGATGGAGCGACTTCTTTTGTTGTAAATGGAAATCTATTGACCAATTCGGGAACAGTAACTGTCAAAATAATAAATATTGCCTATGTTGGTGGTTTTTGCCCGGCTTCCGTGTCACAAATTAGTCCTGTGAATTTTGAAATCCTGGCAAATTCAAATCCGGTATTAACTTCAAATGGAAACGAATTTTGCAACAATAAAACGGCTACTTTAGAAGATTTAACTTCTAAAATATCCGGTGTTTCATCAGTCAATTGGTATGATTCTTCTACAGACGGAACTCTTTTGAGCGAATCAACTGTATTGATAAACGGAACTACTTATTATGCGGCAGGAATCAGTAGTGATAATTGTGAAAATCCAAATCGACTTGCGGTTACTGCTGAATATGTTGAATGCGAGCCTAACCCAATCATAGCTCCCGATGGGTTTTCTCCAAACGGAGACGGAATCAATGATACTTTTGTAATCCAAAATCTTCGTTCTGATTATCCAAATTTCAGCCTGAAAATTTTTAACCGTTATGGAAACGTTCTTTATAAAGGTAACAACTCTACTCCTGATTGGGACGGAAACAATAATACCGGAAAATCAATAGGCGATTCGGAAGCTCCAACAGGTGTCTATTTTTTCACAATCGATTTTAATAACGGTAAAACAAACCCGATTCAGGGAAGATTATATTTGAGTCGTTAAAACTTTCTCTCAAAATTCTTTATATAAAAGATAATGAAGTCTATAATAAAATATTTATTAGTATCTATATCAATGCTTTTGTCGCTCTTGGCAAAAGCACAACAAGATCCGCAATACACTCAGTATATGTATAACATGAGTGTAATAAATCCTGCCTATTCAACAGACGATACTAACCTTATTAATCTTGGTGGATTGTACAGGGCTCAATGGGTTGGCTCTGTTGGAGGTCCAACTACGGGAACCTTTTTTGTCCATACTCCTTTTACCGGAAATCAGGAAATAGGTCTTTCTGTAGTTCATGACCAAATTGGGGATATAGTCAAAGAAAGTAATGTTTTTATTGATTATGCCTACAAGATAAAAACAGGAGAAACCAGCAAACTGGCTTTTGGTCTTAAAGCAGGTGCTTCCTTTTTTAATACCGAATTTGACGGATTAAAATTTACCGATGCTACTCCCGACCCGGCTTTTGCAAACAACATTAGTAGAATTTTCCCAAATATCGGGGTTGGAACTTATTTTTACGGAACCAACTATTATTTAGGATTATCTTCTCCAAATATGCTTAAATCTAAACAATTGAAAAATCAGGACGGAATAATAGAAACCGGAGTTGAAGAAATTCATGCGTATTTTACCGGAGGTTATGTTTTCAATTTAGGCGAAAACTACAAATTCAAACCGGCATTTATGACTAAAGCAGTCAAAGGTGCGCCGCTTTCTTTAGACCTGACTGCAAATTTATTAATGTTTAACCGTTTAGAATTAGGAACTGCTTATCGTTGGGACGAATCGGTAAGTGCTTTGGCAAACTTCCTTATCACCCCAAATCTCAGAATTGGTTACGCTTATGATTATACTTTGAATAATCTGGGAAGTTTCAACAGAGGATCACACGAAGTTATGTTATTGTTTAATATTTCGAAATCGAAACTACAAAGTGAAAACGAAAACGGTTACGATAAATCACCTCGTTTCTTTTGATTTTGACAGACAAATCAGCTAAACAAAAAGATCAATAATTCAGAAATAAAAAAGAAAACTAAGCATTATCGAAATTTGGAAACAAACACCCATCTCCGATAAAACAATATATTCATAAAGTATGAAAAAATTAATATTACTTGTTTTGATTCTTTTCTCCATTTTGAGTTGGGGACAAAAGAAAAAGATATCAAAAGCAGACAAACTCTTTAATAACCATTCCTATATGGAAGCGGCAAACATTTACTTTACAATGGAGCCAACTCAAAATAATCTCCAGAATATGGGTGATTGTTTTTATTTTAATTCTCAAATGTATCAAGCTTCTTCAGCCTATGAAAAACTGTTTTCTACTACAAAAGACAGTATTCGTCCGGAATATTATTTCAGATATGCACAAGCTTTGCTGGGAACCGGTAATTATAAAGAAGCCGATCAATATCTGAGTCAATATTTTAAAAAAACAATTAATACTCAGGAGTTCAAAACAGGTCTTTACAAAATAACCCCACATAATTATGAGGTAAAAAGTCTATCAAAAACAAATAACAACGGAAGTTTTGGACTGACAATTTGGGGAGACAAAGTAGTTTTTTCCTTGCCAAACAATACCGGAGAAAAAGAGAAAACCTATCAATGGAATCAAAAACCATATTTAGATTTATTTGAAGCCAAACTCGATACAACAAAAGGAGAATTAAAAGATATAAAGGCTTTTCCGGTAGAAATCAATACTGAAAAACACGAAAGTTCGGCTACTTTTTCGCAAGACGGAAAAATTATGTATTTCAATCGCAATAACGAAAAAAGAATTCAAATAGGAGATACGAAAGTAGCCACCATAAAAATTTACAGAGCCGAATTTGATGGAGAAAAATGGATTAACATCAGCCAAATGCCTTTTTCAAATGATTTATATTCTACTCAACATCCGATGTTGTCAAAAGACGGAAAAAAATTATTCTTTTCAAGTGATCAAGCCGGAAGTTTAGGTTCATTCGATATTTATTATGTAGATATTTTAGAAAACGGAACTTACTCAGCTCCCGTAAATTTAGGAGAAACCATAAATACAAAAGAAAGAGAACAATTTCCGTATATAGACGAAGACAATACACTCTATTTTGCTTCCGATGGTCATCAGGGACTTGGCGGATTAGATGTCTTTATGAGTCGGTTTACAGACGGAAAATATGAAAAACCTATCAATTTGGGGGCAGTTGTCAATTCCGGACTGGATGATTTTGGTCTTGTTTTAAATGGAAAAAATAAAGGATTCCTTTCTTCAAACCGAGACGGTGCAGACAATATTTATTCGTTCAAACGGGAAGAAAACAAAAGCCGTCTGATTATGGAAGGAGAAGTTAGAGACATAAATTCTAAAAATGCTCTGGCAGGAGCCACTGTTACTTTCTATGACGAACCCGGAAAAATACTAAGCACAATGGTTGTTGGAGAAAAAGGAAAATATAGTTTTAAAACCGAACCCAACAAAAATTACCGCGTACAAGCCGAAAAACCTTTTTATATTCCTTTTTCTAAAAAATTTAAAACAAATCAGGATGGAAAAGCCGATATTCAGGTAGAATTAGAAATTGAAAGTTATGATGATGCCGAAGATATTGTAATTACCAAACCCGACGGATATGTTTACATTGTTTTAGAAAACATTTATTTTGATTTCAACAAAAGCAATATTACCGCAGAAGCTGCAAAAACGTTGAATATTTTAGTCAATTTACTTCGAAAATATCCAAAAATGGAAGTCGAATTGGGCGCACATACCGATTCTAGAGCTAATCCCGATTTCAACTTAAAACTATCAAATGCAAGAGCCAAAGCAACTATGGACTATTTGATTAAAAATGGAATTAATGCCAAAAGACTTCGTTCAAAAGGATATGGCGAAAGTTCTCCTCTTATCAAGTGTGGAAATAATTGCACTGAAACTGAACACTCTATAAACAGACGCTGTGAATTTATTATTTTGAAATAAAATTTTCAATAAAATAGTACTTTTACACTGTGAAAACTCATGAAAAATATATCAAACGCTGTATTCAGTTAGCTAAAAATGGCTTAGGCACTACCTATCCAAATCCGTTGGTAGGCAGTGTTATTGTTTATAACCAAAAAATAATAGGCGAAGGTTGGCACAAAAAAGCCGGCGAACCACATGCCGAAGTGAATGCAATCAATTCGGTCAAAAACAAAGATTTGCTCAAAAACGCCACTATTTATGTGAGTTTAGAACCTTGCAGCCATTTTGGAAAAACACCTCCTTGTGCCGATTTGATTATAAAAAACAAAATCCCAAACGTGGTAATTGGTACTATTGATCCTTTTGCCAAAGTAGCAGGAAACGGAATTAAAAAATTAAAAGAAGCCGGAATCAATGTTACCGTTGGTGTTTTAGAAAAAGAATGTGCCGAATTAAACAAACGCTTTTTTACTTTTCACCAAAAGAAACGTCCTTATATTATACTTAAATGGGCCGAAAGTTTCGATTGTTTTATAAGTCCTGAAAATAAAACAGAAAGAGCTCCGGTATGGATCAGCAACATTTATTCAAGACAATTGGTTCATAAATGGAGAAGTGAAGAACAAGCCGTTTTAGTAGGAACACAAACAGTTATTGACGACAATCCAAAACTAGACACCCGAGATTGGTTTGGTAATAATCCTATCAGAATTGTTATTGACAAAAATAATCGTATTTCGAAAGAAAGTTTTATATTTGATAACAAAGCGAGGAGTATAGTATTTTCATTATCTGAATCATCTGGTTTAAATGAAAATATCCGGTTTGAAAAATTGAATTCAGCCAGCAATAATATCCATGAAATTATTGAGGTTTTATATCGAATGCAAATCCAATCGGTAATTATTGAAGGAGGAAAAAAAACACTTCAATCTTTTATTGATGCTGATTTATGGGATGAAGCAAGGATTTTCAAAGGAAATACCTTTTTAAAAAAAGGCACTTCTTCTCCTTTAATAAAAGGTGAAATCGAATTCAAACAAGCAATACTCGATAACGAATTTTTAATATTGAGAAATTATGATTAACACAATTATTTTTGATTTAGGAGGTGTTCTCATTAACATAAATAAAGACGCAGCAAGAGAAGAATTTGCAAAATTAGGTTTGACTCAATGGACACCGGAATTAAACGAACAAACCTTACTCTTTGAAACCGGAAAAATTTCGGAACTTCAGTTTATAGAAAGCTTTCAAAAATATTTACCTAATGCGTCTATAGAAGAAATCAGGGTTGCATGGAATGCAATTATACCAACAACTCCTATTCCTTTGTACAGATTGGAATTTCTTCAAATGCTTTCAAATAAATACCGATTGATTCTCTTGAGCAATACCGACCCAATGCATATTGACCGTTTTCAACATTGTGCCGGAATGTCTTTTTACAGAGATTTTTACCAATGTTTTGATAAAATTTATTTTTCGCATGAATTAGGTCTGAAAAAACCAGACATCAAAATCTTTAAATTAGTGATCGATAATCTGGAATTATCTCCAAAACGAACATTATTTATAGACGATACTAAAGAAAATACCGATGCCGCTGCCTCTTTAGGACTTCATGTCTGGAACATTCAGTTAGATTCAGAAGACGTAGTAGATTTATACAAAAAAGACCTTTTGGAGTAAAATTTTTATTTTGGAAATAAAAGATACTTACAAAACCATTGAATACGAAACAGAAGAAATTCTTTTTAAAGAAAAAAACAGCAAATTCTTTGGTTATGCTTTTCCTGTAAACAATGAACAGGAAGCCAAACATCATATTGAACTTCTAAGAAAAAAACACCATAGCGCCCGCCATTGGTGTTTTGCATATCAGATAGGTACTGAAAAAACTATTTTCAGAGCCAACGATGACGGAGAACCCAGCAACAGCGCTGGTATGCCTATTTACGGACAAATACAGTCGTTTGAACTCACAAATATACTGGTTGTGATTGTTCGCTATTTTGGCGGAACAAAACTGGGTGTAGGCGGTCTTATTTCGGCCTACAAAACGGCGGCTCAATTAACGCTCGAGAGCGCTTCAATTACAGAAAAGACAATAGACTCTTATTTTTCAATTTCTTTTGATTACAAAGACTTAAACAAAGTCATGCGTATCATCAAAGAGAAAAAACTAACTATTGTAAATCAAAAAATGGAAATGAACTGCATCATTGAAATCAGTATTCGAAAAAAAGACGCAGCTCAAATTTTTGAAGTTTTTAACTCCCTTTTTGGAATCGAAATAAAAGAGATAGAAATCTAATTGTAAACGTTAAATTTCTATCTCATTCAAAAGGTTTTTAAGATGTTGCGGAGGCAATGTTGGCTTACCTGTTTTTTTATCTACAAAGACCAAAATTGTATTGGCAATTGTTAATAACTCATTCTTTTCGTTTCTTACTTCATAATCAAATTCTATCTTGATTGATTCTTGTTTTTTAAAAATGGTTTTAATAGTGAGTAAATCGTCATAAAAAGCAGATTTTTTATATCGCATATTCAAAGAAACTACAGGCAGCATTACTCCTTCTTCTTCCATCGATTTATACGAAATCCCAATGTTTCTAAGCCATTCAACCCGTCCCATCTCAAAATACTGAGCATAATTTCCGTGGTAAACAACTCCCATTTGATCAGTTTCTGAATATCTTACGCGTACAATTATTTCATGTTCTTTCATTATAAAATGCAATTTTTAGTCTTTCAATTTTGGTCAACTTACAACTTTTTTTCTGTAAAATCTAACTCTTAATATTTTTTTTTTAAGATTTTTGTTCACATATTTGCCTTCCTGTTTTAGAAGTAATTTAGTCTTCTGAATTTAGAATTTTAACCACAATTAAATTATTAATATCGCACAAAAATGTTTATTACCAAAACTGCTCAATCTGTATGGAAAAACTGTCTTTTATTCATAAAAGACAACATCGAGGATCAAGCCTACAAAACGTGGTTTGAACCTATCAGAGCAGTTGAACTGACAAACAACTCTTTGTGTATTCTTGTTCCTAGTAAATTCTTCTACGAATTTCTTGAAGAACATTATGTGAGACTACTCAAAGTGGCTCTGACTAAAGAACTCGGGGAAAATGCCAATCTGCGTTACAAAATCAGAATGGAGAACACTCAGGGGAACAAACAACCTTTTACAGAACAATTGCCAAGTACTAACAGGGCTCCTGTAAAAACACAAGAAATTGATGCCCCTTTCAGAAACCTGAATCCGGAACTAAAAAATCCGTTTGTGATTCCGGGAATCAGAAATCTGAAAATTGAATCTCAACTGAATTCTAATTACAGTTTTGACAATTTCTTAGAAGGAGATTCAAACAGATTAGGTCGTTCGGCAGGTATGGCTGTTGCCAATAAACCCGGAGGAACTTCTTTCAATCCGTTTTTGATTTTTGGAGGTGTTGGTTTAGGAAAAACCCACTTAGCCCACGCTATCGGTGTTGAAATTAAAGATAAATTTCCGGAAAAAACAGTTTTGTATATTTCTGCCGAAGTTTTTACCCAACAATATCAGGATGCTGTAAGAAAAAACAACAGAAACGATTTTATTCATTTCTATCAGTTGATTGATGTGTTGATTATTGACGATGTACAATTTTTCTCAGGAAAACAAGGTACTCAGGATGTTTTTTTCCATATTTTCAATTACCTGCATCAAAATCACAAACAAGTAATTCTTACTTCCGACAAAGCTCCTGTTGATATGCAGGATATAGAACAACGATTATTATCCCGATTCAAATGGGGACTTTCTGCCGAAATTCTTCAACCTGATTACGAAACCAGAGTCGCAATCTTAAAAAGCATTTTATACAGAGATGGTGTCGAAATGCCCGAAGATATTATAGAATATGTTGCCAAAAACATCAAATCAAACGTTCGTGAGCTTGAAGGAGCTATTATATCGTTGATTGCTCAGTCTTCTTTCAATAAAAAAGAAGTTACGATTGATTTGGCAAAACAAATTGTTGAAAAATTTGTAAAGAACGTAAAACGTGAAATTTCTATTGATTTCATTCAAAAAATAGTATCCGAATATTTCAAATTAGATATAGATACTCTTCAATCAAAAACAAGAAAACGCCACGTAGTTCAGGCCCGACAATTAGCAATGTTTTTTGCTAAAAAGTTCACCAAAGCTTCTTTGGCAAATATTGGCTCTCAAATAGGAGACCGCGATCACGCTACTGTATTGCACGCCTGCAAAACGGTTGACAACCTAATTACCACAGATAAACAATTCAAGAAATTTGTGGACGACATCAACAAGAAACTTTCTTTGTAAATGCCTGTTAAGATTCTAATGGTTTGCCTCGGCAATATTTGTCGCTCGCCTTTGGCAGAAGGGATTTTAGCATCAAAATTACCCGCTGATTTATTTTTGGTAGATTCGGCAGGAACAGCCAATTATCATGTAGGCAAACAACCTGATTTCAGATCTGTTGCTATTGCAAAAACCAATGGAGTTGACATCTCTTACCAAAGAGCAAGACAATTTTTAGCCAAAGATTTCAAAAAATTTGACCATATTTATGCTATGGACAATAGCAATTACAAGGATATAATCAAATTGGCCGAAAACAAAGAAGACAAAAAGAAAGTAAAATTAATTCTTAATGAATTATTTCCGGGCGAAAATGTAGATGTTCCCGATCCTTATTACGGTCATGAAGACGGCTTCGCCAATGTTTTTCAAATGCTCGATAAAGCTTGTGAAATCATTGCAAACAACCTTAAAAATCAAAAATGAATCCTATCGGAAAAATATACCTGATTCCTACTACTTTGGGAGAAGTAGATCCTATGGATGTATTACCTCAAACAGTTAAGAGAACTATCGAATTGATAGACGATTATATCGTTGAAAATGAGAAAACAGCTCGCCGATTCATCAAAAGTATACAACCCGAAAAAGTTCAGGCTACTTTACGCCTGAGCGCTTTGAACAAACACACTGAAATTTCGGAACACATAAAAATGATTCAGCCTTGCCTTGAAGGTAAAAACGTAGGAATTTTATCGGAAGCCGGCTGTCCCGGAATTGCCGATCCGGGAGCAGTAATTGTAAAACTAGCTCACGAAAAAGGAATTCAGGTTGTACCTCTCGTAGGTCCTTCTTCCATACTTTTAGCATTGATGTCTTCAGGAATGAACGGACAAAGTTTTGCTTTCAACGGTTATCTTCCAATTGACAAATCGGAGAAAAAATCAGCCTTGAAAGCTTTAGAGAAATTATCTTTCGACAAAAATCAATCGCAATCTTTTATTGAAACTCCGTACAGAAACAATAAAATGTTGGAAGATCTTTTACAGATTCTAAACCCATCGACACATCTTTGCGTTGCTACCGACATTACTTTGCCAACAGAATTCATAAAAACTAAAAAGATTTCTGAATGGAAAAAAGTAAAAGTCGATTTACACAATCGTCCTACTATTTTCATTATACATAAGATGCTTTAAACTATAATCAAAAACCCTCTTCGTTTTAAAAAACAAAGAGGGTTTTTCTTGTTGACATAATTCTTTAAAATTGTTATCTTCTTAAGAATACACTATTTTATAAATTTTCAAATTACCTTAATTGACGCAAACTTTTCGTTGATCTTCAATTACAATAGAAGAAGTGTCATAACCTCCAAATTTCTTCATATAATGAACCACTGAAGTTCCATATTGATCTTTTATTTGTCTTTTTCCGTTGCTTTTCAGGTATTTTCTAACAGTTTCAGCTCCACCAAGATGAGCAGCTGCCAAAATCCCCGATTCGGTTATCGTTACATCATTAAAGATTTTACCTTCATACATTTCTATTTCCGATTGTAATTTGGCTTTATTAATTGTCAGTAATTTTACAAAAGCTTCTTCCTGTAACTGCGGATTATTCAAAAAAGTAAAATAATTGGTAATTCCTATTGCTTTTAAAGTAGTTTTACCGAACTGAAATTTCCCCATGTATCCAAGAGTATTAATCAGTTTGTAACGCCCTTGAGATTCCTTGAAAGCAAGAGCTTCTTTGAAACCTGTAAATGTTTTTCCTGAGAGAGGACTTCTGAAGAATTCGTAATCTTTTATTTCTGAAGATGGAAACAAAAAAAATGTTTTTTTATTTTCTGTGGTAAGTGATAACTGTTGCTTATTATCGGATAATTCAACAAATCCGAAGCTTATAAAAACGACACCTGCAAGCACTCCTGAGTAATAAATCCATTTTTTTAACATAAGTTGGTTTTCTTCCTTTCCTGTCACCCCGGGAAATTTCTACAGGGCAAATGTACAGTAATTTTTATAAAACCATCAAAAACAGCATGTTAAGATTTTCTGAAAATAATTTTTATTCAAAATAAAGCCTAAATAATTACATATCTAACAATCTTATTGTCTCATTATTGATAAAAACACTATTAAAAAGAACGGTTGCCATTATCCTCAATCGGGACATGACAACCGTTTTTAATGATTTTGACAAAATCTATTTTCTATCTTTTTATTCCTTGCTGATTTACCCAGGCAACATATTTCTGACGATTTACCTCGTGTTGAGCTGTGTTTTCGGCAAATTCATGGTAACCAAAATTGGTTACACTTGCACAAAAATAAATATAATTGTGTTTCTCCGGATTCAGCACTGCATCAATTGCTGTAATATCCGGCATTGCAATAGGCCCCGGAGGCAATCCTTCAAATCTATATGTATTATAAGGAGAATTGGTTTCCAAATCTTTATACAAAACTCGTTTAATTACCTTATTAAAATCATTCTCTTTTAATTTTACCGAATAAATAACCGTTGGATCAGCTTCCAGCTTCATTCCTCTTGACAATCTGTTCAGGTAAACTCCGGCAACTTTTGGTCTTTCATCTTTTTTCACGGTTTCTTTATGAACGATCGATGCCAATACAGAAACCTGAAGCGGAGTTAAATTCAATTTTTTAGCTTTTTCTAAACGACTTTCATTCCAGAAATTGCGGTATTCCTTCGCCATTCTGTCTCTGAATTTATCGGCTTTTATATTCCAAAAGAATTCATACGAATTCGGAATAAACATACTCAACACATTTTCTTCGTTAAAACCGTTTTCTTCCAGAAATTTTGGATCTTTGAATGAATTCAACAATGAAAGACTATCAGCCTCAATTTGCTTACTGATTCTTCCGGCAAAATCTTCTAAACGCTCTTGATTATTAAAAGCCAAATCAACCGGTACATTCTGACGAAGTGAATTGATAATACTGTTACTACTCATTCCGTTCTTAATCAAAAAACGTCCTGGTTTTACATTATATATATATGATTTTTTCTCAGCCACCATTTTGAAACGCTCAATATCCTCTACATATTTAGACATTGTATCAACTACCTGCTCAAAGTTGGCATCAGTTGGTACATGTACAAATACTTCTTTTTGAGTAAATTTAGTATTAGGACCAAAAATTTGTCGGTACAACATATACCCGTAAACAGAAGCAGCTGTAACCACCACAAGAGAAAAAACAATCCAGATTTTGTTAATTTTATTATACATTTTATACTGTTTGAGATTGATTATTAAACAATTGAAACAAGGCTTCATCTCTGTATTGGCCGTTAATCAGATTCCATTGTTTTTTAATTCCTATTTTTTGGAAACCAAAATTAGCAAAAAGCTTCAAACTGGCTTCATTTTCTGTATCTATATTAGCATAGAGCTGATTCAAATTCAAGTGACGAAAGGCAAACTGAATCATTAAACCCAAAGCTTCGGTACCAATTCCCTGATTTCTGAAAGAGCTGTTTTGAACCAAAATCCCGATTCCGGCACGATTGTTTCTCGGATCATATTCAAATAAATCAATTAATCCTACAGCTGTGAAATCGTCATTATTGCAAATAGCGAGTCGCAATTGCTTGGCTTCATAAATATCCTGATGCGCATTTTCGAGATACTGACGAATCAAAAACCGACTATAGGGTGTATTGGTATTACTTACATTCCAGATCGTTTCATCGTTTTCAACCTCATACACAAAATCGAGATCCTCTGGTTCAAGAGCTCGCAAAAAGATATTTTCTCCTTTTAATGTTACCATTAAATAATTCCTTTAAATACAAAAGCAGCAGGTCCTTTCAGAAAAACATTGGTAAACGTACCTTTATTTTCTTCAAACGAAACTTCAAGATCCCCTCCCTGAACATTCAATTTTACATTATTTGAATTGGTTTTACCCAATGATTTCATTGCAATTGCAACAGCAGTAGCACCGGTTCCGCAAGAAAGCGTTTCGTCTTCTACTCCTCTTTCATAAGTTCTTACAGCAAAAGTATCTTCCGAAATTTGTTTCACAAAATTCACATTACTTCCGGTAGCTCCGTATAAATCTCCATAACGAATCGCTGCTCCTTTTTCTTTAATGTTCATAGTTTCCAAATCATCGGCAAACTGAACATGATGAGGAGAACCTGTATTCAGAAAAACATATTCCGGAGTAATTTTCACATCTTCTACATCAATCATCTGCAAAGCCACAATTCCGTTTTCAGAAACCGTTGCATGATGCAAACCATCGGTAGCAATAAAAGTGGTTTTATTCTCAATAACACCTAACTGTTTAGCAAAAGCAACCAAACATCTTCCGCCGTTTCCGCACATAGAACTCTGATTTCCGTCAGAATTATAATAAACCATTCTGAAATCGGTGTCTGTATCATTTTCAAGCAGTATTAAACCGTCGGCTCCTACTCCAAAACGTCGGTCGCATAAATGTGCAATCAATTGAGTATCTTCTTTCGGAAAGAAAGAAGTACGGTTGTCAATCATCACAAAATCATTTCCTGTTCCTTGGTATTTGTAAAATTCAATTTTCATTTTCCTGTTTTATAAGTCCGCAAAAATACAAATATTAACTTATTTGTTTAAGCCGTTTTTTGTAATTATTTCTCTTTGAATTATTTCAAAAAACAATCATTTTACAATTGTTAAAAGAGCGTTAAACCGGAATCAAAAAAAATAAAAATCAAATATTTTTACCTTTAAACATTTTAAACAAACTAACAGCTATTATGAAACGATTTGGTAATTTATTTTTAGTTTCTTTATTAAGCGGAGCTACCACATTGGGAGCCTACAAATTATTTTTTGATTCCGATTTTTCGAAATCAAAATCAATAATCACCGAAGCACCTACACATTACGGACAAAATACAGCATTTGGTAATCAGGCGGTTGATTTTACTGAAGCTGCCGAAAAAACAGTTCACACTGTAGTCCATGTAAAAAACCTAAGCCGAAGAACGGTTTCCGATCCTATACTTGAATTTTTCTATGGCTATCGAGGCGGAGCACAACAGGAACAAATTGGCACCGGTTCCGGAGTTATCATTTCTGAAGATGGTTATATTGTAACCAACAACCATGTGATTAAGGAAGCCACCGAAATTGAAATAACACTCAATAGCAAAAAAAAATACAAAGCAAAATTGATTGGAGTCGATACAAAAATGGATATTGCTCTGCTTAAAATCAATCCGGATGAAAAACTACCATATACCGTTTTTGCCGATTCGGATGCGGTAAAAGTTGGTGAATGGGTTTTGGCTGTCGGAAATCCATACAATTTAACCTCAACCGTTACAGCCGGAATTGTTTCGGCCAAAGCCAGAAATCTAGGAGGCAACGGTCTTCAGTCTTTCATACAAACTGATGCTGCCGTAAATCCCGGAAACAGCGGTGGTGCTTTAGTAAATACTCATGGCGAACTCATTGGTATCAATACTATGATTTCTTCTCAAACGGGTTCTTATGTAGGTTATTCGTTTGCTGTTCCCTCAAATATTACTAAGAAAATTATTCAGGATTTAATGGAATTCGGAAATGTACAAAGAGGTATTTTGGGAGTGGAAGGAACCGAACTTAACGGTGATATTGCCAAAGAACTGGGTATAAAAACTACCGAAGGTTTTTATATTAAAAAAACTTCTAAAAGTTCGGGAGCCGAAAAAGCAGGCCTAGCCAAAGGAGACATTATAGTAAAACTCGACAACCAAAATATTTCCAGTTTTGCTGAATTGTCAGGCTATATCAACACTAAACGTCCTAACGACAAAGTTGTTGTTACTTACATTAGAAATGATAAACCTCTTACCACAACAGTAATTTTGACTAAGATAAATATTGCAGAAACAGAATACAAAGGTTTAGAACTTGTAAACATTACAGATGAAGATAAGAAGTTTTACAAAATCAATTATGGCGTAAAAATAAAAAGTATCGAAAATGAACAACTTAGAATGTACGCTCAAGATCTAAAAGACGGAATTATCCTGAGTGTAGGCAATGTGAGAGCCGAAAATGTAGAAACTGTTTCAAAATTTCTTTCTGACCTCAACGAAAACCAAAGTGTACAACTTGAGATAATGACCAAAAACAAACAGATTATTCGTTTGATCTTATAGTCAAAAGACATTCTTTTTACGAAAGTCGGCAACAAAAGCCGACTTTTTTGTTATATTTTTTCAAAAAAAGAAATGAAAAACAATTGAAATATTTACTTTTGCAACAGTTTAAAAACAACAACACTAACTATTTATAATTAAGCCTCATGGACAACACAGTGTACGAGAATGAAGTTACTTTTCAGGCGGACAAAAGAAGAGCTGCTGTAGAGTTTATCAAAATCATTAGCGATTTATGGTATGACAAATCTATCGAGTTGGTTCTTTTCAGAAACCAATTGATTGATAAAAACGTAAGCGACATTATCAACTTGCATGATTACGCAGGTGAATTCGTAAACAAACCAATCTCTATTTTTGATTCTGTTGAAATCGCAAAAGCTATTTTATCTTTGGATTTACCACCAGCAAGATTAGACATCGGAAAATTGACTTACGAATTCCACTTGGAAAACGCTAAAGATGCGACTTCATTTGTAATCGACAAATTGCAACACGCAAAAGAATTCGAAAACATCCACCCAAAAGACGTAGTTCTTTACGGTTTTGGTCGTATCGGACGTTTATTAGCTCGTGAAATGATGTCAAAAATGGGTAAAGGAAACCAATTGCGTTTAAGAGCAATTGTTACCCGTGACAAAAACGATGCTGCTTCTTTAGAAAAAAGAGCTTCTTTATTACGTTATGATTCTATTCACGGTGATTTTCAAGGTTCAGTAACTGCTGACGTTGAAAACCAAGCTTTGATTATCAACGGAACAACTGTTCACATCATCACGGCTAGCAGCCCTGAAGAAATAGACTATACTAAATACGGAATTCACGATGCTTTATTGATTGATAATACAGGTGCTTTCACAACCGAGGAAGCTTTGAGCAGACACTTGGTTTCAAAAGGTGTTGAAAAAGTATTATTGACTGCTCCAGGAAAAGGTGTTCCAAACATTGTTTACGGAGTAAACCAAGACGATCATAACCCGGATACAGTAAATATTTTCTCTGCTGCTTCTTGTACAACAAACGCTATTACTCCGGTTCTAAAAGCAATCGAAGATACTTTAGGAGTTGTAAAAGGTCACTTAGAAACTATCCACGCTTATACAAACGACCAAAATCTGGTTGATAACATGCACAAAAAACACCGTCGTGGTAGAGCTGCGGCTTTGAACATGGTTATCACTGAAACCGGTGCCGGTAGCGCTGTTGCAAAAGCATTGCCTAATTTAGCCGGAAAATTGACTTCAAACGCTATTCGTGTTCCTGTTCCAAACGGATCATTGGTAGTTTTGAACTTAGAAGTAGGAAAACAAACTTCTGTTGAAGAATTGAACTCAATCATGAGACAATACGCTTTAGAAGGAAACTTGGTAGAACAAATCAAATATTCTTTGAATACTGAATTGGTTTCTTCTGATATCGTTGGAACTTCTGCTCCATCTATCTACGACAGTAATGCTACTATCGTTTCAGGAGACGGGAAAAACATTGTATTATATATATGGTATGACAACGAATATGGTTACAGCCATCAGGTAATTCGTTTGGCTAAATATATTGCTAAAGTAAGAAGATATACTTACTACTAGTAGATAGCTTTTCGACCTATCGAAATTTTTATAAAAGGAGAAAATCCGTTTCAAATTAATGAAACGGATTTTTTTTATGGATTTTATATCTCGTCATGAAATCTATCATGCGGGCACAATTTAAAATCAATCACAAATTACACAATAGAGGTTATTTCACAGAGTTTCGCAAAATAACACCGAGATTCACAAAGTGAAGTGTACTCTCTTTTTTACAAAATTTCACAGAAGAAACTTCGTGTTGCTCTGTGCATTCTCTGAGTGTCTTTGTGCAATAACTTTCAATATAAATTTTAGGTTAAAATTGACCACACAATAAGTTATAAAATAACACACAAAACTCCATACCAAATTCTTGGCTTTTGACTAATCACTAATTACTATTCACTCTTCTTAGTCAAATAATACACCGGAATTCCTAAAAGCATAATCAACACACCCCAACCACAAGTACTGGTTTTAAACACCAATAATGCTAATGAAACCGCAGAAGCTGAAATAATATAACAAAGAGGAAGAAAAGGATAACCAAAAGCCTTGTAAGGCCTTTCGGCATCGGGCATTTTCTTGCGAAGTATAAAAATACCGTAAATTGTCAGGATGTAAAAAATCAAAACGATGATGATTACAAAATCAAGCAAATCGCCATATTTTCCGGTAAGACACAAAAACGAAGCCCAAACACACTGAACCCACAACGCCCATTCGGGTACACTATTCTTATTCAGGTTAGCTGCTTTTTTGAAAAACAAGCCGTCTTTGGCCATTGTATAATATACTCTTGCCCCGGCCATAATCAATCCGTTGTTACAGGCAAAAGTCGAAATCATAATCGTAATCGCAATAATATACGTTCCTATATTCCCAAAAATATATTCCGAAGCTACCACTGCTACTCTGTCAGATTTAGCCGTAGCAATTTCATCCAACGGAATTACAGCCAGGTACATTAAATTCATCAAAACATAAATGACACTTACAATCAATGTTCCCAGAAACAAGCTCAATCCTACATTGTGCTTCGGATTTTTAATTTCTCCGGCAATAAAGGTCACCCCATTCCAAGCCTCACTCGAAAACAACGATCCTACCATAGCCGCCGCAATCCCAGAAATGAGCGTAATTCCCGAAGTCGGAATCCATGAAGATGTTTCCGTCAGATAAGTTCTGGTAGTAAATGTATCTGTCCAGTTGGCATTCCAAATCTCGGCTTTAGCAGCCAATACCAATCCAAAAACCAATAATCCCAGAAGAGACAGGATTTTTATAATCGTCAAAACCGTCTGAAGCGTTTTACTGTCTTTTACTCCTTTACTATTAAGGTAAGTCAAAAAGACAATGGTAACTATAGAAACAATTTGGGCTGCATGCAATTGAAAACTTCCCCATTCCAATATGATATTCTCTTCGCTAAATGCCGGAATAATATAAGCGGTAAATTTAGAAAAGCCAACTCCAACCGCAGCAATCGTTCCGGTTTGAATAACAGCAAAAAAACTCCATCCATACAAAAAGGCAAAGAGTTTATTATAGGCTTCTTTCAAATAAACATATTGTCCACCGGCTTTGGGAAACATAGCACTCAGTTCGCCATAACTTACCGCTGCTATCATAGTTATAATACCCGAAATAAGCCAGATAAAAGTCAACCAAAAAGCCGAACCTACCTGACGAACCATGTCGGAACTCACTATAAATATTCCCGAACCAATCATAGAACCCACCACAAGCATGGTTCCATCGAGCAATCCTAATTCTCTTTTAAAATCTTCCTGATGATCTTGCATATTTATTTTTTAAATTATTTTAATCAGATATATATTCCCAACAATATCTTTCATTCTTTTCAAGTTTCAAAAATCGCTAATTAAAGAAACAATTTGTAATAAAACCAAATATTATTTACAACCTCCTTTAAAATCACAATCTAACTCCATTAAAACCAATTCATATGTGAGCTTTTAACACAAAAACAGTTAAACATTAACTTTTATATTTGACAAATTAATATACATTTGCGATTATCATTAAACCAAACCCAGAATAAACATGAAAAAGATTACTTTTTTATTAATCCTACTCCTCTCGTCTATCCAGCCTTTGTTTGCACAGGTGACAATAGGAGATACCGAAATAGAAGGAACTGTAAACTACAACCAAAATGCTCCATTTTCTCCAAATCAATTTTTCTCTTATGCACAAACCATATATTTGGCATCTGAAATAAACGCAACAGGCTCCATCACCGATATTAGTTGGTTATTTAAAGGAGGAGTTTCTGCATTGACTAATACCCAAATTGATGTTTATATTGGAAAGACTTCAAAAACCTCATTTTCCACAAATTCAGATTGGATTCCTGTAAGTTCCCTAACTAAAGTTTATACAGGAGGAATAGAGGTGTTACCTTATAAAGGTTGGGTAACCATCACATTAACCACACCTTTTCCTTACGATGGGAATGATAATTTAGTAATTGCCGTAAATGAAACAAAGTCAGGAAAAGACGACAACACCTTTTTCTACAACTCTCCTGTTTCTACCTCTAGGTCTCTAGCTGCATCTAATACAAGTGCAATCGACCCGGCTAATCCTAATACTGTATCATCACATTTAAGACTACTTAGGTCTGCCATTCCTAAAGTTATTTTTGAAGGAATTTCTAAAAGATGTGATATCCCGGAAGATCTCATAGCAATGGATATTACTTCGAGCAGTGCTACTATTGATTGGAACAGCGCTACAACCCCGGGTTTCGGTACCGATTACTATATTTCAACCTCAAACCTGCAACCTAATAACATCACAACTGCCACAGGAAGCGTTACCTCGACCGTAGTAAACGTTAACGGTTTGTCTCCTGACACAACCTACTATGTTTGGGCAAAGAATAAATGTACGGAAACAACCGCCAGTAGTTGGTCGCAAATGCTGACTTTCAGAACAGAATGTATTGCCACTTCTCTTATATCTGAAAATTTCGAAACTATCACTCCTCCCAACCTGCCTACCTGTTGGTCAAAAATCATCAGAGGAGCTGCAAAATCAGACGACAGCAATTATATTAAAACTGAAATACGAACAAACGAAACACAATATAGACTTGGAAGCCCTACTTCTATTTATTTTAAAAACGATGGCAACAATCTGGCGACAATAAACATAGACGATATGATTCTTGTTTCGCCAAAACTAGACAATATCGATTCCGGAACCTATCGATTGAAATTTAAAGCCAAATACCTTTCTTTTGACCAAATTAAAGGAGCCCTTCAAATAGGAACACTAAACAACAATACGGCAACAGCTCAGTTTACTCCTATAGAAAGCTTTACATTAACTACTGATTCCAAAGATTACATCCTCAACTTTAACAACTATTTCGGTTCCGATACTTACATTGGTATCCGATTAAATACCCCTTATCCCTCCAGCAACGTCTATCTGGACGATATTATTTGGGAACCTGCACCAAGCTGTTCTGATGTAACCAATATTGTAATCGATTCAAAAAGCACTACAACGGCAAACATATCCTGGAGTAGTGAAAGTGGCAGTATTGGTTGGCAAGTAGCTGTAGATCTTGCTACCGGCACAACCTCTGCAAACAATCTGGATCAAAAAGACACACCTACTCCTTCTATAACTATAGACAAACTTATTGCTAATACCAATTATAAATTCTGGGTTAGAACCGTTTGCAACAATGCATACGGAAACTGGATAGGACCAATCTATTTAAAAACAGAATGCGAAGCCACAACCAGCTTCTCAGAAAAATTTGATTCTGCAGTAACACCACCAAACCTTCCTTCTTGCTGGTCTTCTATTGTCAGAGGAAACGATTTACATAGTAATGATTTTATAAAAACAGAACACTTCAATTCACAATCGTCTCCTAATAACATAATCCTTGGCAGCAGTAAGGCAGACTCTAACAAAGATATTATTTTGGTAAGTCCACGATTATCAAACATTGCTTCTTTGGGGTACAGATTAAAATTTTATGCAAAATACAACGGCCCTACAACCGATCCTAATCTTCAATTGGTACTGCTTGATGGCAACACAAACACGGCAAATTACATTTTGCACAGTGTAGTTACCGTTACCAACGAATACAAAGAATTTATAATTAATTTCGATTCATACACCGGAACAAACTCATACATTGGTTTTAAAATGAACAGTTCTTATCCTTCATTCACTTCTATGTTCTTAGACAATATTGTGTGGGAACCTATTCCTTTCTGTTCGGATGTTACCGATATTAAAATCCCTAGACTAAATGAAAACAGTGCTACTTTAACCTGGAAAGCAAATTCAGATCATACAGGATGGAAAGTTGTTTATTCTGAAGATTTAGATTCAGATCCAAATGCTCTGGAAGAAAAAACCACAGCCGAAAACAGTATCAAATTAGACAACCTAAAAGAAAACACAGTATATTATGCCTGGGTAAAATCTGATTGTCACGATCTGTCCGGCAGTTGGATGACACCTGTTACTTTCAAAACAGCTTGTGCTCCGGTTGCAACGTTTTATGAAGATTTCGACACAACTTCAACACTATCATCCAGCTGTTGGTCGTCAATTCTAAGAGGTTCCAGCTTATCAAACAAAGCACAGGTAAAAATAGCGCCTACATCTCCTAAAGCAGGAAGCGATCCGAATAGTGTGAATATGTTCAACGATTCTTCAGCTAATGAAGACGATCTCATTTTGGTTTCTCCAAATTTATCGACTCTTTCAGAAGGAAAATACCGTTTGAGATTCAGTACATCTAAACTAGCCGAAAATCCGGATTTAGCTTTAGAATATGGAACCTTGAGCAGCAACAATAAAGATGCTGTTTTTAACAAACTGGGAGAAGTGGCTATTTCGGGAACATTTTCTCAACAATCAATTCCTTTTAATAATTACACCGGAACTGATACTTTTATTGGAATCCGCATGAAAGCAACAACAAAAACTCAGGTTAATATAGACGATCTTAATTGGGATCTTATTCCAAATTGTGCCGATTTAACAAATGTTGCAATTAATAAAACAACTGAAAATTCAGTTTCTGTTTCCTGGACAAAACCTGATACAGATACAAAATACGAAATCGCAAAAAGTTTGGCATCAGAAAATTATCCAAACACTTCAAACATCGTTAGTAGCGATACTAATTCGGGAACATTAATAAATTTAACCGAAAATACGGCTTACAAAATTTGGGTTAGAACTGTTTGCGGAGATGAAAAAGGAGCCTGGACAAATCCTGTGAAATTCACAACTCCTTGCAGTCCGGTTGCAGAATTCCACCAAAATTTTAATACTCTTGCAAACTCAGTATTTCCTGATTGTTGGAACAAAATTATTCGAGGAAATAATGTTTTGGGAGCAGCAGATATAAATACTTTCGAAAAATCTTTATTGTTTAACTTCAATAATTCTGATGTTTCAAGTGAATTCATTTTGGTTTCTCCAAATTTATCAAACCTAAAATCCGGCATTAACCATTTATCATTTTACTGTGATGCCTTTTACGGATGTACTCTCGAAATTGGAACTTTGAATTCAAACACTAACTCAGCTGCTTTCAATGTTTTGAAAACAATCAATGTTCCGGCAAAAATAAAAACACCGATAACTGTTTTTGATGAATTCAAAAACTATACTGGCAATGATACTTTTATTGGAATCAGAGTTGTTTCGGGCGCATATCACAATGTTAATATAGATGATTTGCATTGGGATGATACTACTGCCTTACCATTATTAGGAAATGAAGAATTCAACTTAGCTGATTTGAATTTCTATCCAAATCCTGTGAAAGATATTTTGAATATCAATTACCGAAATAACATCAATAACATTACAGTTTACAATATCTTAGGTCAGGAATTACTATCAAAACCGGCAAATAGTAATAATACAAACATCGATTTATCCAACCTTTCTAATGGAACTTATCTGGTGAAAATAGTTTCAGAAAACGGTATTCATAACCTGAAAATTCTTAAAAAATAAAGAATTAGATAATCGTTTTAAAAAGCAAAAACTCCCGTCAATCGGGAGTTTTTTTTTATTTCACATTATGTGTTAGAGATTTAGTTCTGGTTTTTTACCCGCTCCCAAAGCATCGGGATCACTGATTTTTTTATGATGTTTATATGTGAAAATTCCCTGGATTAATCGATTTTAAATCTGTGTTCTCTAAAGAATTTAATTACCATAGGTGTATTTGAAATCTGAGAAACGAAGTTCGATGCAGTCAATCAGCAGCTATTTTTTATGCCAATGCGCAATTTGGGTTTATTCCACATTAAGCGTTATTTTTTTTAGACACGAAACGAACGAAGTAACATCATTTAATTTTTGAAAACACTGTAAAAAAGCATAATCGTTTTTGTCAATTTCGACCAACGGGAGAAACAAAGTTCAGCAGAGCTAAATCACATTAGATGAGCTACGAATGTGATTGCTCTTTCGTCGGAATTGTAAAGTTTAAGATAATTTGAAACAATAAATTCAAAACTTAAATAGTATCATTTTATATTAACCCATTGGGTGTAATTATACGAATCGTCAATTTGAGTGTTTTTTGTGCAGTAAAACGAGACAATCCCGAATATCCGGGAGTATCGAGAACCATTTTGAAAGATAAATTCTCTTGTTCTCGATACAATTTTCAGAAAATGCTATTCGCTTTTTCTGAAAATTTACTCGAACTGACGAGAATTTATCTTCGGTAACTAATTACACGCAACGGGTTATATTACTTTTTTAATACAAAAAAAGAGGCTGTCCTTACTTTTCGGACAGCCTCTTCTATATAAAAAACCAATCTATTATTTCTTAAACAAGGTTTTGTACCACGGTTCTTTTACAACATCTGCACCATAGCCATATCCATAACCATAGCCGTAACCATATCCCTTGGTAGAACCAACAGTATCATTTATCAGCATACACATATTAGGCAACTTACCTTCTGCATGCAGCGTATTAGGCAGATGCAACATTCTTTTCTCTAAAACATTGGCACGCACTACATACACAAAACAGTCGGCATGTTTTGCAATCAACATCGTATCGGTAACCAAACTCACAGGAGCCGTATCTACAATTATATAATCGTATTGTTTTTTAAAAGCAGCAAAAAGATTCTCTATTTTCTTACTCATCAGTAATTCTGCCGGATTAGGAGGAATTACACCCGCAGGTAACACATGAAAATCTTCGAAACCATCTTGTTTCACAACCAAATCATCTAAAACCAACTCTTTAGACGATAAATAATTGGTTACTCCCCGGTCTGGTAAAACCAGATAATCGTCCAATCTCGGATTACGAATATCCATACCGATCAATAATACTTTTTTACCTGACAGAGCAAATGTGGCTGCTAAATTTACCGACACAAAGGTTTTTCCCTCTTTAGGAAAAGTAGAAGTCATAAAAATAGTCTTGGCAACACCTTCAGGAACTTTATTCAACATAAACTCCAAATTTGTGCGTATAATTCGCAAGCCCTCGGCCGAACTGGTTCTACTCTCTGTTTTGATAATTTCATTTGCTGAATCCGATTTCGGCACATCTCCTATAAACGGCATTTTTATCACTCCTTCCAGATCAAGACGGCTCTTCACTTTGGTATCCAATAAATCCAGAAGATAAATAATTCCAAATGGAATCAAAAAGCCCAACAATAATGCAGCTAAATAGATAATATTCTTTTTAGGAGCTACCGGAATCTTAGAAGCCTTTGCAGCATCTACAACTCTGGCATTGGCCTCTGTGGCCGAAAGGGAAATAGCTGTTTCTTCTCTTTTCTGCAATAAATAGAGATACAATTCTTCTTTTACTTTCTGCTGTCTGGCCACTACTCTAAACAAACGCTCCTGAGTAGGTATTTTTCCAATTTTAGCATTAAAGTTCTCCTCTTTATTACTCAATTCTCTTTTCTGAATATTCAAAGTCGATTGAAACCTGGTCAAACTTGCCACAACTGTAGCTCTCAGAGAATTGATTTGCTGATCTAATTTAACAACCGCCGGATTGGTTTCTGTAGCCGATTTAAGAATTTTATTTCGTTCTAAAACCAATTGGTTATAAGAATCAATCAGTCCCGAAGCATTGCCCTGAGAAATAAGATTTGAAGGCAATAAATCAGAATTTTTACTGGTCTTCAAAAAATCGATCATAGAAGCGACCACATTAAGCTGTATTTCTGTTTCCACCGCCTTTTTATTGTATTCGCTGGCACCTTCTATGAAACGCGCAGACTCCGACTCCAAATCAGTCAGTTTATTAGTACGTTTAAAACTTTCAACATCGTGTTCTACCCCGTCGAGTTCTTCGGTAATCAAAGTCAGTCGACCGGCTATAAATTTGGAAGTATTCTCCGAAATGAAGTTTTTATCAATTACTGCATTTTCATTATACGTTTGAACCAGAGTATCCAGAAAATCCTCTGCTTTTTCCATCACAGAATCTACCAGGCTTAGCTCCACCACACTACTGGTTTTGCTCATAGGAGCTACTTTCAGCCTGTTTCTTAATCCCTCTACTACTCTTTCTAAAGGACTAATTTTTATAATGAAATGGTATTTCTTATCGCGATTGGGTTTATCTGCAAAATTTGTTTTTCTGATTACTAAATTCCCGTATTCCGACTTTATGATTTCACCATATCGAAATTGGGTTCTTCCTTTCAGAATATCCTTTGCATCGGCATCCTCGTTTTTATTTTTCAATTCAAAAGAATCGCCTTCCAATTCGGTATATTCAAAAACAAAAGAATATTTATAGAATTCAAAATCAGGGCTGTCTATAACAACTTCAAGTGGTTTTTTACTATAAATCTCCGCTTCTTTAACATTTCCCGGACTTATCAAAACCACGTTTAGGTTGAGTTTTTTAACCACACTTTCAACCAAGGTTCTCGACTTCAAAATTTCAATTTCGTTATCAACATTATTCTTCATGCCACCGCCCATACCTAAATCGGAAAAAGCAGAAAGTTCAGAAAGCATACCTCCTTTTTTCTCGTCTTTTACCAAGATGGTAGTAACTGCCTGATATTGTGGAGTAGCATAGCGCAAATAAATAAATGCTGAAATAAGAGCTATAAAAACCCCAAGTACAAACCATTTCCAGTGAATCAGGTATTTATCCAATACCTCTCTTAGATTAAAATCCTGTTCTGAATTTTCGTTTATTATATTATTTTCCATTAAGAAATTTTATTTTGAAGAAGATATTATTAATGTCGCCACAGTAATCAATAACGAAGTAATCGATATTAGAACACCTGTATTCGGACCAACAGCCGAAGCGTTAACTCTGGCTTTATTAGGCTCCACATAAATTACATCATTTTGAGCCAGATAGTAAAAAGGAGAATTGATAAAATCAGCCTTAGTGATATCAACCCTGTTATATGATTTTACCCCATCAACTTCTCTTATTATTAAGATATTGTCCCTTTTTCCGTATATAGTCATATCTTTAGCCATACTCAGCGCTTCAATCAGGGTGATTCGTTCAGAATTCACGCTATAAGTACCCGGTACACCTACCTCTCCTTGCAGTGAAATCTTAAAATTGGTAATTCTAAGATTAATGATAGGATTTTTAATATAAGCTGAAATTTTGCTATCTAACATATCCAACACCTGAGTACGATTTAAACCACTCACTTTTAATTTACCCAAAACAGGGAAATTGATAAATCCATGAGCATCTACCAGATAAGATTGCATGGTCTGTGCTCCGGTTAATGCATTCGGATTGCTTGAATTGGCAATAGCTACCGAAGTAAGATTAAAAGGAGCTGCAATTTCGGGATCTTCTGCCGAAACAATTATCATTAACAAATCATCGGGTTGAATGGTGACTTCATAAGAATTCATCTTCTCCTTTTGGTTCATGCCGTCAATATTCTGATAATAGACCAAATCTTTTGGAGAGGCACAGGAAAAAAGTATCGTTATTAAAAATAACGGCATTAACTTCCTTAACAAGAAATTACTTTTCATATAATAAATTTATTTTGGGGTATAAAACACATCCTTATTACAAAAATGTAATAAAAACCGCAAATATACATCTTCAATTACCGATTCCAATTAAAACACGCAAAAAAAACAGAAACATACACCAAACAATGATTTCAACTGTACTTCGGCTTCACTACGATTAGCGTTAAAAAAAAACCAACATTATTATGTTGGTAAAATTATAGTATCCGTTAAACTGTTGCTTAGAATTAATTGTTCTTTAAAATTTCAACATTTTCGTAAACACCTCTCTTATTCTGTCACGCTCTTCATCCGTCAGATTAGATCCTGAAGGCAAACAAAGTCCGTTTTCAAAAAGACCTTGAGCAACCGTTGTTCCATAATACGGATATTTTTCAAAAACCGGCTGTAAATGCATTGGTTTCCATACAGGTCTGCACAATATACCTGCCTCATGAAGTAACTCACAAATAGCCATACTATTAAGCCCGTCTTTTGTTTTTGTCGGATCTACCTGAATACTACTCAACCAATAATTGGCAAAATAATCCTCATTAGGTGCCGTAAACACCTCAACACCGTCTATATCCCGGAATAAATCAACATAAAAGCTATTCATTTTTCTTCTCAAAACCACATGCTTATCCAATACTTCCATCTGCCCTCGACCTATACCGGCACAAATATTACTCATTCGGTAATTGTATCCTATTTCACTGTGTTGGTAATGCATTGCGTCATCTCTGGCCTGAGTAGCCAAGAAAACGGTTTTATCCTTTAATTCCTTATTTTTTACCACTATAGCTCCTCCTCCTGAAGTGGTAATAATTTTATTTCCGTTGAAAGACAAAACACCTATAGTTCCAAAAGTACCGCATTTTTGTCCTTTATAACTACTGCCCAATGCTTCCGCACTGTCTTCCAGTACCGGAATATCATATTTTTGAGCAATAGCATGAATCTCATCTACTTTATAAGGCACACCATACAAATGCACGGCAATGATCGCTTTTGGTTTTTTACCCTTTGCCATTCGATCCAAAATAGCTTCTTCCAAAGCAACAGGCGACATATTCCAGGTTTCCGGCTCACTGTCAACAAAAACAGGCGTTGCTCCTTGGTAAATAATCGGATTGGCAGAAGCAGTAAAAGTCATACTTTGACAAATAACCTCATCTCCCGTTTTAACACCTAATAATATAAGTCCTATATGAATCGCAGAAGTACCCGAACTCAAAGCTCCCACATAAACAGACTCATTGAGATATTTTTCTAAATCGGCCTCAAAACCATCTACATTAGGTCCCAAAGGAGCAAGCCAATTACCATCAAAAGCCTCTTTGATATAACCCTGCTCAGTTCCACCCATGTGTGGTGAGGATAAAAATATTATTGAATTACTCACGATACTTTAAACTTAAATATTATTTTTTAAGATTCTTATGCTTCAAAATACTATTTTAAAACAATGCCGCAAATATATAAAAACTCATTGGTCTCTTATTTCAATTCGATAAAAAATACATTAATTCTGTAAAACTTCACACCGTACCAATTTTTCTACAAAAATTTAACTTAATCGAGAACTAAATCTAAAAACCTGCGTCATTAAACATAAAATAACCGCAAATTTGAAGTGAAATATTTTTAAATCCTGAAAAGATCAATGCACCAGAGTACATAGTGTTAACTTTTTTTGAAACTAATAAAAAAAGTCCTCCAAATAATCTTTATATCTCCCCAAAAACTTCTCCTATGATAGTACTCCAGATTCATTCTCACTTTATCCGGAAAAATCACTTCGTCATTGTATTGCAAAGGCTCTCTCTGTTTGGCCAAAAGCGCTTCCTCATCTCTGTATTTTATAGAAGCTTCACTGGTAATCCCTGGTTTGAGTTCCAGAATTTTTCGGTTTTCTCCTTCCAATTTATCATAATAACCCGGAATATCAGGACGCGGTCCCACGAAACTCATATCACCAATAAGCACATTCCATAACTGCGGGAGTTCATCTAGTTTGGAATTCCGTAAAAAACGACCTATACCACTGATTTGCCTTGTTTGGCTATGAAGTGTTTTGAATTTATAAATGATAAAAGCCCGACCGCACTGACCGATCCTCTGTTGAAAAAAAAGCCCGTTAGAACGGCTGTCCCAACTGGCTAAGATGTAGATTACAATTAAAACACCACTAAAGACCAAAAGCCCAAGCAGTGCAAATATAAAATCGAAAAGTCTTTTAAAAAATAATTTGTACATATTTGGTATTGAGTGGTCAGTTCGGTGGTTAGCGATTATTTTTAGCTTTTATGAATTTAACCATTTTCTGGATTTCTTCAATTTAGACAGTAATACCAATCGTTTTCAACACCAATATAATTCAGATTTTAGACTTCAGATCACTCTCCAAAGCTATCACTTATCATCCAAAACTACCAGTGTTCGTTCATTAAGAAATCGGTGATATAAAAATGTTTTACGCCGTTAATGGAATCTTTCCAAAAATCATCCATGGTTACGACATACTTGGGATATTGGTCGTTAATAGCCGATAAAACCGAAAACTCACGCGCTACGGTTTGTTCACTCTCCAGTTTATAGGCTACCTGAACATATATCTTTTCGCCCTGCTTTTCAACCACAAAATCTATTTCATTTTGATCCGACTTCCCCACATACACCTGATAGCCTCTTCTTTTTAACTCCAAAAAAACAACATTTTCCAAAATCCCAGAAATCATTCTGTCGCGAAATCCCATAGTAGCATAAACAATGGAGACATCACTCACATAAAATTTCTCTTGGGTCTTAAGAATTTCTTTTCCCTTCACATCGTAACGGGGCACGCAATTTAAAATAAAAGCCCCTTCCAATGCGTTCAAATAATTGTAAACGGTATTTATATCTATTTTACGTTGTTGACTTTTGAAGTAATCGGCCACATTTTTGCCCGAAAAGGTATTTCCTATGTTATCAAAGGCGTATTTAATCACACGCTCCAAAAGTTCCACATCACGAATTTTGTACCGCTGTACCGTATCTCTCAAAATAACGGAAGAGTAAATATCGAAAACCACTTTATAAGCCGTATCCGCCGGGTAATCGGCTGTATGAAAACCGGAAATCCTCCCAAACAAAGGAGTTGGCAAACGAATTTCCACATATCTTCCGGCTAAATAGGTAGCCAACTCAGATGACAACAAACGTAGCACTGTTGACTTCCCGGAACGCCTGATTCCTGTCAAAATTTTTATTTGGGGCTTGTCAATGAATTTTCTTAACTGTTCTATGTATGTTGTTCTTAAAATCATTTGTTTATGGTTATACCCACAAAAACACAAAAACAACCCAAAATTTTTACGGTTATAAGCATAAAATTTTTTTCAATCTGTTGTATTTATCATTCCATCCGAATTTGTTAATCTGAAAACACATCATAAAAGAACACAAATAGATCTTTCGAAATCTCATTCCCAAATAATTAACCCCACCTTTAAACACGAATTGCACTAATTCACACCAATTGATAATGAAAATTCGCGCAATTCGTGTTTTAATTTTCTCCCTTTTCGTTCTAATGCTGAATTTGGGTTAAAACTTTTCAAGATTAACTATGCCTTATGACTACTATACCGATAAAGAATACCTTAGCCCGGCTGTCAATTTGAAGATGAAATAATTTGAAAAACCTTTCACACCTCTCACTTCTTAATACATCAATCCAAAATGCCATAGAGGAACAGTATTCAGAAAACCTTTTTCTATATCGTCTTTGACTACAAATCCTTTTTCTGCATTTTTAATCTGCTTTAATCCTTTATTTTTCCCTCCGACTTCAAAATCCAACGTATCAATTTTAAAATCAGCCAATGACGAAGAGAAAATTTGATGACTTACTCTTAACTGATTCAGAAAAAAAATTTCTCTTACATTTCCTGTATTTTGGTTTTCTTTGGCTAAATTATAAACTAAATTAGTGTTGTCTAAATACACTTTATTTACTTTTCCCAAACCCCGGATTCCTCCGGTTTCATCTCTTAACTGTGCCACCATTCCGGCTTCCTCCATATAAAGAAGATAATCGGCAATGTTGTTTCGGCTGATATTGAGCATTTCGGCAATTTTACTCATATTGGGTTTAAACGGTACGCTTTCTGCCACAATTGCCAATAACTGTTTCAGCTTTCTGCCTGTTGATACGTTCATTTCGGCATAGGTAGGAATATCGGTTTCCAATGTTTGATTGATTACCTGTTGTAATCTCAAATCAAAATTATTTTCTGTGGCAAAAGGATAATATCCCCTTTTCAAATAGTCCGCAAACAAAGGAAGAGGATGCGACATTTGAGGCACATCGACCTGATGATTCAGGATTTCTTCCAAACTGAATTTCGGAACTTCTATCTGATGAAACAACACTAAATATTCGCGAAAAGATAAGCCCTGCATAGAATAAACAACAGCTCTACGACTTAAATCAGAACTGCCTTTTTTAATATCAAGAACTGAAGAACCGGTAAAAACGACTTTCAAATCTTTATGATAATCGTAAATTAATTTCAACTCTTTAGACCAATCGGGATACTTGTGTATTTCGTCTATAAACAAATATTTACCTCCCGATTTTACGAAAGAATCCGCCAAATCAACTAAACGGTTTTTGGCAAAATAAAAATCTTCGGCTGTAACATATAGTGTTTTTCTAACATCGAGATTGCTTTTAATGTATTGCAAAACCAAAGTAGTTTTCCCCACACCACGAGGGCCGATGAGTCCAAGCAGTCTGTTTTGCCAATTAATCTGGTGATAAGCATAACGAATAAATGTCGTATTTACTTCGGAAATCAATCGATTGGAGTACTCAAATAAACTGTCCATTCTTGTTTTATTTGCTCAAATATACATCATTTTGCACTATTGTAGTGCAAAATAACATAAAAAATGCACTATGAGAGTGCGAATTATCTTTTTGAACTACTCTTCTCCTTTATCCATCTCACGTGTTTCTTGGTCTCTAAGGCAACTGATGACTGCTCTGATAACATCTCCTTACCATATACCAAAAGTAACAAACTACTTAAACCCAAAAGCCCAAGCAGTGCAAATATAAAATCGAAAAGTCTTTTGGAAGTCAATTTGGAAATTTAAAGATTTAGGTGAACCGATGGGTTCTTGTTCATTGATTAGAAAAACACTTCTCCTCAACATAATTTGCAATTAAGCCCCTCACTTTTCACATCTGACGTCTTATCTTCAAGCAACTGACTTTTACTCTGATGAATAATCTTAATACAGGAAACCGAAAAGCCACAAAGGAATCTTATTTTTAAATCCATATTCAATCTCATCTGCTGCAATAAAGGCATTTTCAACCTCCTTAATTTGCTTTCCATTTTTGTTTTTACCTCCGATTTCGAACACAAAATCGTTATCAACCAAAAAATCTCCTTTATCTGTATATGTAATTTGATGTTGGTGTGCCAACTGATTAGCAAAAAAAGTCTCTCTCACATTACCAATATTCGCATTTTGAGGAGCAAGAGCATAAATCAAATTGGAATTTTCCAGGAATATTTTGTTAGGTTTTTGCAGTCTGCTAATACCATTGGCTTCTTTAAATAAATTATGGGTCAACCCTATTTCGTCCAAGTAATGCAAATACGACAATAAAGTAGCCCTATTAATCCCTATTTTTTCGCTTAACCTGCTTACGTTGGGCACAAAGGGCACCGATTCGGCAATCACTACCAACAATTGCTTTACCTTAGCAATATAAGCCAACTCTACACCCCGCAACAAAGGCAATTCAATTTCCAAAATCATATTGACTACTTCGCCCAAACGAAGAAAGTACAACTCAGGCTGCTCCTGATAAAAAGGATAATAGCCTTGTTTAAGATATTTGTCGAAATATTGAAATGGCTTTATTTGCTGATTGACAGTGGTTGCTTCCTGTAAGTGATTAGACAGAATCTGTTCCAGAGAAACTGGCTTAAAAACCGTTTGGGTTTCTATAGCCAAAAATTCCCGAAAAGAAAATCCCTGCATAGAATAGACCACAGCTCGACGACTCAAATCAGCTCTGGCATTCAATATCTCCAGCAGAGAAGATCCGGTAAAAACTACTTTCAATTGGGGAAAATCGTCATAAATATTTTTGAGTTCCTGAGCCCAACCCGCATATTTATGTACTTCGTCCAAAAAAAGATATTTGCCTCCATGCCTTACAAAATCAGCCGCCAGATCGACCACAGTATGCGTATTGAACCATAGAGAATCCAAACTCACATATAGTGTTTGTTCCAACGAACCCGAAAGATGCAACTTGATATATTGCAGCAATAGCGTTGTTTTTCCAATTCCCCTAGCTCCTTTTATGCCAACCAATCTGGCATCCCAGTTGATTTCCTGCATTGCCGAGCGGACAAAATGCGTTGGGGTATATTGTAATTTTTGTTGGTATTTTTCAAATAGCAGCTCCATTATTGCATTCTTTAGTAAACAAAAATACATCAATTNNAAATTGATGTATTTTTGTTTATATTCGTGTATCATCAATTTGAAAATGAGAGAATTTAAAAAATTTGAAGATTCTCTCTTTAATGATTAACAACTCTTATTCCGCTGAGTGAACCTTTATAATTCGTGCAGGATTCCCCACAGCAGTTACATAATCCGGCAAATCTTTGAGAACAACCGCTCCGGCTCCTATATGTGAACCTTCTCCCACAAAAACACCTCCCGCAAGTGTTGCGTTAGGCGAAATATGTACATAATCTTCCAAAACACAGTCATGCTCAACAACTACACCTGAATTAACAATTACATGTCGACCGATTTGAGTATCGGCATTTATCACAGCATTAGCCATAATCACCGTTCCTTCTCCTATTTTCACATCCGGATCAGTCCATGCGCGAGAATGAATCACCTTAATAAAATGAACAGATAAACGTTCTGCTATTTTTTTCCGAATACCATTATCTCCTACAGCAATAACAAATGGCTGAGTCGAAATATCATTAACAGGAACTGTGGCTGTGGTATAAACAGGCAATCCCATAAATTCATTTCCTTTCGGATTATCATCTACAAAAGCTGTTAAATTAACTTTCACAGAATCCAAAATAGACTTGATTACCTTGCCGTGTCCGCTAGCTCCGAATATATACATCTTACTTAATTCTTTTTATAAAATTCCACCGTTCCAAATCCTTTGACAAACTATTCTAATTTCTTTTGACCTAAAGTTTTCGCATTCAATTCAGAAACCACTTTTTTACCTGTTTTGGCTTCCAATTCCTTCAGAGCCACTTTGGCGACATTCCCTCCTTGTTCGGCTACTTTCTTGCTTTCTTCAAATGTTTCGGGATTGACAGCCTGCGAAATTCTTTGATAGAAGCCTCAGCAAGCATATTCAAAATAAGCTCCGTGTTAGTCATATTATCACGAAGATTTTCTTTCTTCAAACCTTTAAGAATCTTATACTCCTTGGTAGTTTTATCCGACCAGGCTTTAGTGATGATGTCCGTCAACGTAGCAAACTGCATACCCTCTTTCAGTCCTCTTTTCTTCCATTCATCGGTCAGTTCTTTGCGGATTTCGATGCTCTTTAAACGCTGATTAATCCAATTTTCAGAATATCCCAATTGCAGATACCGCTCCAAAGCCCTGTCTATAGAAAGTTCCGGATCCTGCATCTCGTCTAATCGTTCAGAGGCAATCTCTGCCAGCCACAGTTTAAAAGGTTCCGCTTTTGGCGATGGAATTGACTGTATCAACCTGAAAAGCTGCTCGGTGTCTGCGACATCTGTTTTATAGAATTTGCCGTCGGCCGATTGCATTTTCAGTTGGTTACAATTTGTAACCAACTGACTTCCCTCTTTTTTCAAACGATTTTTTGGGACTTTCAAATAATTGTTAGGGTTCTCACTCTCAGTCAAAACCGCAACAACATCAACAATCGAAAAATACCATTTCTCCTGTTCACTGTCCCAAACAGTACGAACTTTTTTTTTCTTCAAATACCTGTAACGCTTCCTTGTGTTTCATTTTTCAAAAATTAGGCATTATTCCCAACTCTTTGGCCCGACTGCATTTAGCAGTCTTTTTTCATTTTTTTGACAATCAAAATTTTGATGATATTACGACGTTTGATCTTAAAAAAATATAGATGTTTCTATTGTCAGGTCGAGCGGAGTCGAGACCCGGCAATACATCTCGACTTTAGCCTGCCCTGAGTTTTTGTCGAGGGGGAAGGGCTCGAGGCAACAGAAAAACGACCGTTATCATTCATTTCCATGCATCTCCTCTAACCCTCCGTAATTCCCCTTAAATACTTCCATCGTGGCCTGCCCTTCCTGACTGATTCCTTCTCGTACGAAAACTTTCTTCATCGTTAAAAACAGTATTTTAATATCTATAAACAAGTTAATATTATCTACATACCACACATCATACTCAAATTTCTATTTCCAACTGATGGCATTACGCCCGTTTACCTGTGCCCAACCGGTGATGCCTGGACGCACTTCATGTCGGCGCTTTTGCACCTCACTATACAAAGGCAGATATTCAGGCAATAAAGGTCGAGAACCAATCAGACTCATATCACCAATAAGCACATTCCATAACTGCGGGAGTTCATCCAGTTTGGAATTTCGCAAAAAACGACCGATACAACTGATATGCCTTGTTTGCTGATGAAGGGTTTTGAATTTAAAAATGGTGAAAGGACGGCCGTACTGACCGATGCGCAGTTGAAAAAAAAGCCCGTTAGAACGGGTGTCCCAACTGGCTACAATATAAACTACAATTAAAACACTGCTTGAAACCAAAAGCCCGAGCAGCGCGAAGATAAAATCAAAAAGTCTCTTGGTATTCAATTGGTTTATTTTTTAAGCATTCAATTTTAGGCATACTGAACCACTACATAAAGGGCGTTAATTCTAATACTTTACATAAAAAACAGTATCTATAAAATAGAGAAGCTCATTTCTGGTAAGCACGTTTTCGTCATGTAGATCTTCCAGAATAATCCCAAGTTTAGGATTATAATAATCGTTATTCCTAATATTCTCAAAACCGTTGGCCAACATAAACTCTTTCACATGCGCCAAGTCTGTTTTCTCTGTTGCTTTTACAAAAGGTTGTTCCACTAAAGCATACAAAGTTTTATCGCTCTCAAAAAAACCGAGTAACTCATAAGCCGTATCAGGAAAGAAATAATTATTCAATAGCAGATTAATCATATAATCAGTCCATGAACTGTAATAGATAGCATCATTTAGCTTTAACACATTTTTACCGTCTTTAAGATAAACTTTCTGCTCTGCCCCTTCCGAAATATAATTATCAAGATCTATATCGCAAACCCATAATCCTTGTTTTGTTATATATTCTCTCAGTTTCTTTTCTTCTTGTTTTTTGAGCTGCTTTTCTCCTTTATCCACTTCACTTGTTTCTTGGCCTCCTCTAAGGTAACTGATGATTGCTCTGATAGCAGCGCCATGCCTAACGCTGTTCTCTCCCGAAATGATATATTGTATTTCATCATTCATTTTGTTTTAATTAGTCAACAAAAATACTGCTTTAAAGTTTAAAAAAAAATCCCTCCTGACAGCATTTCCCCTACACTTCGATATCACTTAAACTCCCAAATCACAAAGACCTTGCCTTACTTCAATATCATAAATAAAACTATCCCGCCAGAAAAAGTCTCCTTACTTTGCGCTCTCAAACAGAAATACAAATGCACCACTGATATGTCTTGCCTGTTGATGAAGTGTTTTGAATTTATAAATAGTGAAAGGACGTCCATACTGACCAATGCGCTGCTGAAAAAAAGACCGTTCGAACGGCTGTCCCAACTGGCTATGATATATACTAAAATTAACAAACTGCTTAAGCCCAAAAGCCCAAGCAGTGCGAAGGTTAAATCAAAAAGTCTTTTGGATGTCACAGTTTAATTTATTCGATTATTTGATTGTCTACATTATAATCTACTGAGCGAACCTTTATAATTCGCGCAGGATTCCCCACAGCAGTCACATGATCCGGTAAATCTTTCAATACAACGGCTCCCGCACCTACAATACACCATTTTCCAATCCTTACGCCGGGAAGCACAACCGCTCCGGCTCCTATATGAGATCCTTCTCCCACAAAAACACCTCCTGTAAGCGTTGCGTTAGGCGAAATATGTACATAATCTTCCAAAATACAATCGTGTTCTACCACCGCTCCAGAATTAATGATGGCATGCTTGCCAATTTGTGTATCCGGATTTACAACCGCATGCGCCATTATCGTAGTGCCATTTCCTATTTTCACTGAAGAATCTACCCAAGCTCTTGCGTGAATAGCTTTTATAAAATGAACAGATAATCGTTCTGCTATATTTTTCCTAATAGTATTATCCCCTATCGCGATAATAACTGATTGAGTCGAAATATCATTAAGACTATCTGAGGTGTATATGGGCAATCCCATAAATTCGTTTCCTTTAGGATTATCGTCTATAAAAGCGGTTAAATTGACTTTCATAGAATCCAAAATAGACTTGATTACCTTGCCATGTCCGCTGGCTCCGAATATATACATTTTATTTGTTTTTTATAAAATTCCGTCGTTCCCTTCAGAATATCCCTATTACAGACACCGTCCTAATGCCCTGTCAATGGAAAGTTTATGGTCTTGCATCTCGTCTAATCGCTCAGAGGCAATCTCTGCCAGCCACAGTTTAAAAGGTTCCGCTTTTGGCGATGGAATTGACTGTATCAACCTGAAAAGCTGTTCCGTATCAGCAACATCTGTTTTATAAAACTTCCCGTCAGCAGATTGCATTTTCAGTTGGTTACAATTTGTAACCAACTGACTGCCCTCTTTTTTCAAACGATTTTTTAGGACTTTCCAATAATTGTTAGGGTTCTCACTCTCAGTCAAAACCGCAACAACATCAACAATCGAAAAATACCATTTCTCCTGCTCATTGTCCCAAACAGTACGAACTTTTTTTTCTTCAAATACCTGTAACGCTTCCTTGTGTTTCATTTTTCAAAAATTAGGCATTATTCCCAACTCTTTGGTCCGACTGCATTTTGCAGTCGCTTTTCATTTTTTTCATAACAAAATAGATGTTCCCTTTGTCAGGTCGAGCGGAGTCGAGACCCAGCAATTCATCTCGACTTTAGCCTGCACTGAGTTTTTGTCGAAGTGCTCGATGTGACAGAAAAACGATTCGTTATCACTCATAATTGTTACCTTATCTCATCTAACCCCTTTGCAGTAACTCCCCTTAAATGCTTCCATCGTAGCCTGACCTCCCTAAACGCATCAGGCAACATCTTTCATTTTTTTCAATTAAAGTATTTTATCCAGTAAATAAAACTGTATCCATTCGGGAATTTCATCATTAATAATCTTGATTTCATCTCCATTTTTCACGACCATTACGTTTCTCCCATCAGCAACAGAACTATCTATAACATAGGCACGATCAACAATTAAAAAAGCATCTGCTAACAATTCCATTGATCTATAGTATCGGGCTTCAATTTTACTCGCATCTACATCATGACCTCCCTTACTAACCCTGTTTTTAACCCTATTGATATTAATAGAAGGATCTGAAGTACTGATAAAATACAGATATGTCTTAAATCCTTTTTCTTTTACTTCTTCTAAAAATTGTAATTTCGAAGGATGTGACATTACTGTTTCAAACGAAAAAGATTTGTCACACCTCAGCAGGACAAATCTTAAAAACTCAGCAATGATAGCAGCTATATAACTATCTATTTGATTCTTAACAACCAAAACGCCTTCAGAGATTTTAATTTGAGATAATATTTCTGTATCTGCCCTTTTATCTCCTTTTACTAAAACAGTTATGAATTCATCAAAATCAGCTTGATTTATCTGAACAGGTAAATATTCATTACAATCAATAAAGTTCTGGGTATTTAATTTCTTTTCAATATCGTCCGCATTTATATAATATCCTATAAAGCATTCTTTTGATATTTCCTTTATTAAAGTTGATTTACCTGAACCATTTGGCCCTGCGAACATACGAAAGCGCTTCATCTTATTTTTTTAATAGAAACTCCTTACATATAACTTTAACGATACCATATTTGGGTTTACCTAGTTTTCTCTTCTTTCCATTGGCAAACACCTCAACCAACTCTCCTCCCTCAACTATACGATAAGACAACCCTAAAGCATTGTTTTCACGTACTGCATTTTCTACCGCCTTTAACTGAAGATAGTTTAATCCCTCTTTATTAATATCCACCGTTTTCATAATCTGAAACTTTACTGCTTTGTACAAAAATACAAAATATTAACCAATCTATTCACTCCCCTTAAAGGCTTCCATCGTCGCCTGTCCCTCTTGAGAAATTCCTTCGCCGACAAACACCTTTTTAACCGTCAAGAATAATATCTTAATATCTAACATTAAATTCACATTCTCCACATACCACACATCATACTCAAATTTCTGTTTCCAACTGATTGCGTTTCGTCCGTTTACCTGTGCCCAACCGGTGATGCCCGGACGCACTTCGTGTCTTCTTTTTTGTGTTTCGTTATACAAAGGTAAATATTGTATTAAGAGCGGTCTTGGTCCTATCAAAGACATATCTCCTTTTAACACATTGATAAGTTGCGGAATCTCATCCAATGAAGTTTTACGGACAAAACTACCTATTTGGGTCAGTCGTTCTGCATCAGGCAACAAATTCCCTTCTGCATCTTTTTTGTCGTTCATCGTTTTGAACTTGACAATACTAAATATTCTCTCATCTTTTCCCGGTCGTTTCTGAAAGAAAAAAGGTTTGCCCTGATTGGCAAAATAGAGGCCTATGGTTACTATCGCAAAAATTGGCGAAAACAAAACAAGCCCCAAAAGAGAGGCCGTGAAATCGAAAAGTCTTTTGAAGTAGTTTTTATACATATAATTACTTTTTGTTGTTCATTTGTTCCTTCAATTGTAATAATCGTTTTTTTCCTTTATCGGTCAGTCGGTAACGTTGTAACCTGCTGTTCGGTTTATCGGGGATAGTCATTTCTGCCAAACCTAGGTCAAGTGCCGGTTTAAGGTAGTTAGATCTAAAATTTTCTCTATGAGAAAGACCTAATTTATCCTGAATTTCCTGCCTATCCATTTCACTTTCCAATACTTGGATAAGTGCTTTAACTTGCTCGGTGACTTGCTCGGTAACTTGCTCGGTAACTTGCTCTATAACTTGTTTATTATCATTTGGAATTAACGTAAAACGAGCTGATATCGAATCGAATTCCAATTTATACTCCGGTAATGTTTTATTGTACACAAACCAATTGGATTCTATTTTATCAAAGCCAAAACCGGCATTTTCGGCCAATTTCACCATTCTGAAAAGCTTTGAGATAATTGGATTTCGGGGAATCGACAAGTCTTTTTCTTTCAATTCCGCAATCGGTTTTGGCAAACCTCCCGGATTGAAGAATTCAATACTATCTGTGAAAATCCGAATTCGGGAATGAGCCGGTGAAAAATAATCAGCATGCATCAGCATATTAACCAATGCCTCTCTCATGGCTGTCAGGCCTGTAGAAAGTTCTTCGCCAAAACCTTCGGCGGAAAGCTTGAAAGTCACATCCACTTTTTGTTTCAACCTTGAAAAACATTCAAAATAGTATTCCCATAAATTTTCCTGTTCGTCTAATCGGAAAGTGTAACGCGACTTCGCATCAGAGTAGGAATGACCCGGTATTTCCAATAAATCAATTCGAAAGTCGGGGAAATATTTTTCGATAACATCTCGTTTGCCTAAAAACAACAAACCTCCATAAGTACATCTTCCGTCCTCAATAATCCGCAGTTTTTGCAAAAACTCTTCTTCTCCAAAACGGTTGTAACTCACATTCGGATTAAATCTCGCCATATAATCACGATAACGAGACAAAGATATCTCGTTCAAGCTGTTGCGATTCGTTCCAGCAACGATTTCGGAAGTTTTGGTACCGAAAGACTGGTCTCGATACATGGCATCAATTTCTTCTTTGGTCGCTTTGTTGTCAGCACTGCCTCTACGGATATAGGTGTTGGCTTGTGTATTAAAATAAACCGGTTTTTTGCTTGAAGCCGGGATATAAAAAGCAAGAATTGTCTTGTTATCAAACAAATACCTCGTAGCTTTGGATCCTACATTAGTATTGAATTTATCGCTTCTGATAGTATTCAAAAAATCCTGTTCGATTTTCTCCGGATTTGCAACTCCTTGTATCTCGAATGTTTTTCCTGTTTGTCTGACCCCAAAGACAAGCCAACCTCCCGAAGAATTGGCAAACGCACTAACAGTTTCCCAAGACGATTTTGGCACTTCTGCCTTGGCTTCCTTTACCTCAAAATCTTCCCATTCGAGTTCTGTGAGTTTATTTATAAATTCGGACTGATTCATTTCTTGAATTTAATACAATGGTACGAATAATTTTTGACCCAAAACTTGTCTCAGCCGGTAATACCGAGTCTTACTTCGTATTTGGTTTTCGTTATACAAAAGGTAAATATTACGACAACAAAGGCTTAAGCCTAATCAAACTCACATCACCTTTCAGCACATTTAGTAATTGCGGAATTTCATCCAATTAAATTTTGTACACAAATTATTTGTTTAATTTGCTTATTGCATCCAAATATTGATTTGCCAATACTTCCCTATCAAAATTTTGCTTGGCATAGCGATATCCATTTTCACCTTCTCTTTTCAATTTCTCCGGATTGTTTATATATTCTCTTATTATCTTATCATATTCAACTATATTTTCAGGCTCAACGTAAGTTCCTGCTTTTGCTTCTTCTACTAATTCTCTAGAAACGCCATCGATAGCCATAAGTACCGGAATTTTACAAGAAAAATAATCAAAAGTTTTATTTGAATAAACTGTTTTAAATGTATCGACTTTTTTTAATACAGAGGCCCCCATATCAGAGGCTATTATGTATTTAAACACCTCTTTTTTAGGAACAGGATCAACAAATCTAACATTATTAACTTTTAGTTCTGCCGCCAAAGTTTTAAGTCTTTCTTTTTCCATACCCTGTCCTATAAGTAGGAATAAGACATTTGTGTTCTCCAGTGATTTTCCGGCCATAAGTATTTGTTCCAAATGATTGGCTATTCCATGAGCACCAACATAGGTGATTACAAATTTATCATCAACATTGTGTTCCTTGCGAAATTGTTGCCTGTCAAAATTTTCCAATATTTCTTCAGACAATGAAAAATCAGAGGCATTAGGTATCATTACAAGCTTATCCTCATTTACATTTTTCTTTTCATTTAAAGTTTTATAAAACGCGGGGGTAAGAACATTGATTAACTTCGCTTTTTTATAAATAAACCGTTCAAAGGCATAAGCTAACTTTATCACCCACCTATTTGTTAAGACACCAGTATCTATCGCTGATTCCGGCCACAAATCCCTGATTTCAAAAACCATCGGAATTCTTTTAAGCAACGAAATAAGGTAACCGCTACCTCCCACAAACAAAGGTGGTGAAGTAACCACTACCACATCAAATTTCCCTTTTATCTTAAACAAACCTGCCCATAAAGACGAGAACATAAAAGAAAAATAACCCCAAAGACGACCTAAGAAACCGTTATTATAGGATTCGGACACATGAGTACGGTAAATAGTTACCTTAGCCTGTTGCTTTTTAACAAAATACTTCCCCTTATATTCCGGACGCTTTTCATGTCCACCGTAATGCATCATTCCTGCAATAACAGTTACCTCATGTCCCTGATCAGTCCATGTTTTGGTCATTTCATTCCATCGTGAGCCACCTGCATCATCCTCTTCTAAAAAATATTGGTGTAAGAGTAGTATTTTCATTAATCTTTAAATATAATTTTTGTTTCAATTTTATTATTAAAATAATAAAATACAGCCTTTTCTTTAGTATAACTTCCATAGTAATTGGAGTTAAAAGAATCAAACTCCACTAACTCCTTTTTATTTGATTCAAGCGATAATCTTGAATTATTAGGATGCCAAATCTGCTTCTTTGAGTAATTTTTCACCCCTTTTAACAAATCTGTTACAATCCATTCAGGATTTTGTTTAATAATCCTAACAATTCGTTGGTGTGAAGCTTGTTTATTTAAAAAGGTAAATGCCTTAATTTCTCCTGTAAAAATATATTCTTTATCAGTTTCGTGCCAAAAAGCCTGTTTTTTTTGCGTCCAATAATACCAAATAAAACGACCGCCTTTTAACATTTGTGATTCATTATTTACCATTACTACATTGTGAGATTGAGACCCCATAAAGTATTTTAACTTCTCTACATCTGTATTATATTTATACGTACCAGAATCGCGTAATAAATTTTCACTCTTGTACCAAATATCAATATGTAAATTGTCGGCTTGTGCAGGTCGATCCTTGTGATTTCCACAACGAATAAAGGTAAAAAAATCATTATTTCTACATAAATAATATCCTCCTATATCAAACTGCTGTATACCTTGTATTTTTTGTATTGATTCATATTGTTTACTAATTACCAGACTTTGAACCCAATGATAATCTTCTTGAATTTCATCAGATATAAATAAATCCTTACCAGTCAATATTTTATGCAGGGTATTCAATTGCGGTCTGTAATCTCTGTAATCGGTATCTGATAAGGGAAAAAATAAGGCTCCATCGTTTGAACCGTAATTAGGCAGCCATCCATTTTCATCTTGCATACATTGATATAAAAAATTTAAAGACTTATATGCTTTTTCATAAACGAAACCAGAAAATTGGCGATTATTTTTCTCGTACAATGAAATACCTAAAGAAAGCAATTGAATAACCACTCTATGGTAGTTCATGGAAAACTGCAAAAACGTGCCATCATTGTAAATCTGATAGTCTATTTCTTCTTCAAACCACTTTAAACCGTCTTTTGACCATTTTTTTGTTTCCGGAACAAATGGAAAAAGGACATTTGAAAGAGTAAGAAATAAAGTTTCTGTAATAGCATGATTATTTCTAACGGCTATTCTTGAAAAATCAATATGATGATATACGTGATGTACAGAGGCATAAATTACATTCTGAATTTTACGCCAACGCTCTTCCGTTAGTGCATCTGAATTCTGATAATAATACAAAGCATAGCACCAGTTAAAAATGCGTAAAGAAATTTCCTGACTACAACGCCAATTTGGCCCTTGGTTAACAGGATTAGCATCGATCCAAGATTCTATTTCGGAGAAAACAAATTCTGATAAATCTTCATCAAAATGATAGTCGTACCGAATAATTGTTAACAAATACGAAAACCGCGACTTTTCCCATACAAACTTAATATCACCTGCTTCATTTGACAAATCAGGAATTTCAGACCAATGTTTACCTGCATCGTATTTATAATTGTTAGAAGGATTGGTCAGCCAATCAAAATATCTTCCTACATTTAACCACTCTGCATTAAAAAACTGTAGTTCGCCCTGTAAAATCCGTTCCGTTTTATCTTTTAAAACAGCTGTAGGATTCTTGGTAATCTGTAATTCTTCTTTAGCATTAATTACAAATGATGCTTTGCTTTGCTTCCATTCAGCTAATGTAATTGCATGCGTAAATACCAGATTATTAGGATGCGTTTTTTTTAAAATTCCTAATTTTTTTTCTACTTCATGACGAACACGATATGCAACATATCGTGTTCCCATATTTTTATAAAGTTGTATGGCTAATTTTAGATTCATATTAATCTATATCTATCCAGCTTTTTGTTTTTAAACTTTGAATCGCAGCAAAAGATGCTTTTGTCGTATTAACAATTTCATCCAATGGAATAAGTGACTCTCCACCGTCTTTTACCTTTTTAATCAGCAAGTGAAATTGGTTTTTGTGACCTTTATCCAAACTGGTTTTCAATTTAGAAAAACCTTTAGTACCAAAACCTTCAGTTTTTCTAAAATTATCCATAATCAAGGTGCGTTCTTGTGAAAAAACTTCTACTCGTTCTTTTGAATAAGCCTTTGAACCGTTAGCAAAATAATTAATTACTCCTGTTGAACCATTTTCATATTTCAAAAGTATGGTTGCATTGTCTGTATTTTCTTCAGGATTATCCCCCATAGCATTCATACAAACCGATTTCACTTTACTACCTGTTAAAAAGGTGATTAAATCAATGTAATGACAAGCTTCACCTACAATTCGTCCTCCTCCTACTTTCATATCATGCACCCATACATTGGCAGGAATGAAACCAGCATTCATTGTTGCAATAACATTCATAGGAGCATTACCTACCACTTGCTTTATTTTCTGAATGTGTGGTGAAAACCTACGATTGAATCCAACTGTAATTGTTTTACCCGATTGTTTTTGAGCTTCGATAATTTGATTCAATTCATCATTATTTAAAGCTAAAGGTTTTTCTACAAAAACATTTTTACCAGCTTTTAAAGATTCAACAACCATAGAAGCATGTAAATTATGACGTGTGGTAATCAATACCAAATCTACCTCTGAATCCTTTAAAATTTCTTTGTAATCAGTTGTAGAGTTGGCAATATTGTACTTTTGTGCTAATGCCGTTCCTGTTACCCCTCCATTACTTGCAATATATTTATAATGTGCACCACTGTCTTTGAATGCTGGCATCATAGTCATTTTGGTAAAGTTTCCTGACCCTACAATTCCTATCACTCCTTTAGAAGCCGAAAAATCAGTCTCTTTAAGCTTTACATTATGACTAGGATTTAATTGCGATTTCTCATCATATTTTAAAATGGATGCAATAGCTTTGCTATTACCTATTTCTCCATAAATTTTTAAATAATCGTTTAATGGAATTTCCTCGGTAATCATATCTTTCACATGAATGCGACCAAAACTGATTGACTGTAAAACAGTTTCAAAATTGCGTTTCTCTGTCCATCTTACAAATGGTAGTGGATAGTCTATACCTTTTTGCTCATAATCTTCATCATAACGCCCCGGACCATACGAGCACGATACCTGAAAAGACAATTCTTTTTCGTAAAATTCTGCCCTACTTAAATTTAAACCTATTACACCTACTAAAACTATCTTTCCTCTTTTACGGCTCATACGAGCAGCTTGTGAAATAATATCGTTGTTTTTAGCAGAAGCGGTAATAATAACACCATCAGCCCCCACACCATTGGTTTCGTCTTCAACAAATTTTACCACATCGCCTTTTAGTGGATTAAATGGAATGATGCCCCATTCTTCTGCCATAGCTAATTTAGCTTCATCAATATCCGAACCAATTACCCTGCAACCATTAGCAACCAACAACTGTGCAGTTAACAAACCTATTAAGCCCAAACCTACTACTACCACTGTTTCACCCAACGTAGGGTTTAACAAACGAATGCCTTGTAAACCTATTGACCCAATTACCGTAAATGTTGCTTCTTCATCGGTAACATTATCGGGTATATGTGCAACCAAGTTTTTAGGTACACATACAAATTCCGCATGTTGACCATTTGACACCACACGATCACCCACTTTAAAATCGTTAACACCTTCTCCTACTGCAATAACACGCCCTACGTTACAGTAACCTAACGGAAGAGGTTCTCCTAATTTATTAAAAACTGTTTCTATAGTAGGCATTAAACCATCGGTTTTAATTTTATCTAAAACCTGTTTTACTTTATCGGGCTGTTGGCGTGCTTTTTGGATTAAGTTTGATTTACCAAACTCTACCAACATACGCTCTGTACCCAGCGATACTAAAGAACGTGTAGTTTGTATTAATACACACCCTCTACGCACTTGCGGTGCCGGTACATTTTCTAATATGGTTTCTCCCGTTTTAAAGGATTGTATAATTTGTTTCATTTTATATATGATTTTACTGCTCTAAATTTACCTGTTGCTTCTCTTTCTATTTCTGACACATATTCATAAAAAACTTTTAAATTTGGGCTAATTTTAGAATGCACTAAATGAGTAATATTTTTTTCATCTTTGTCAGTATAGTTATTGCGCTTAACAATTCTTATAACTATTTCACCTAATTTTTTTTGTACAATTTGAGATTCAAAAACACTATCGGTATCTTTAAAAATATAATCGAATCTTAATATTTTATTTCCTTCTGGTGTAATTACATAATCTTCATTTCTTCCATTAACTTGTATGATAGCCTTTGATTCTCTCCCACATTCGCACTTTTTATCTATCCAGGTAGCTGTATCTCCTACTTGATACCTAATAAAAGGCATTGCTAAATTTGTAAAGCCTGTTGCTAAAACATCTCCTGTATAAGTTCCGTCTGAATTTGCAATAGGTTTATGGCACTCTAAAATACCGTATTCAAAATCTTCATGAAATAGGTCATGTTCACAGCGAGAAGCATTCCCACAACCTTCAGAAAATCCATACTGATCTGTTACAAGACAATTAAATACATTCGATATTTTTTCTCTTTGGTAGTCTAATAATGCTTCTGCTCCAGTAAAAATAACTTTAGGAGGCCTCTTCATTTCTAAACCAAGGTCGTCAATGATTACAGCTAAATTATAAAGTATCGAAGGATAACCAGAATAATATTTAAAGCCACCTTTATTTAATCTTTCAACTATATAGGGAACTGTATCTCTATTTATGTGATGCATCGTAAAGATTGTCTGTTTCATAGCATAGTTTTCTCTCCAATAAGGTGGTCTTTTCTGATTTAAAGGAATTGCAGCTAGTCCGGTAAAAGTAGCATAAGCGTCATTAGGCTCTATTCCAAAACGATGTTTATGCCTAAACCATAAAGCCCAACGATACTGAACAGCATCTTCTGAAAACAAAAACTTCAAAGATTTTCCTGTACTTCCAGAAGTATGGGAATGTAATACTTTATCATTAAAATTTGGGTTAATTAACTCTTCATAATTATTTCGTACATCCTCTTTAGTGAGAATGGGTAATTTTTCAAGATCTTTAATAGAAGTTACATCTTCAGGTATAAAATTTAGTTTCTTAAATATTTTTTGATAATAGGGAATATTTTCATTACAATAAATCAAAACATTTTTAAGTTTATTTACCTGAAAATCATTAATCTCTTGTTCAGAAAGAAATTGTGACTTTAATAATTGTTGATAATATTTTGGGAAATTGCCTCCCAATCTTCTATTTTTTTCAATACTACCTTTTAATGTACATGTTAAATTCTGTATGAAAATAGGCATCACATTATATATTTTCTCTTTCATAATTAAATTTTATTGTATAATTCAATAATTTGTAAAGCTCCATTTTCGATAGTTTTAATCTTTAATAAATTCTCATTAAATATTTGTTTTTTTAATGATTCCTTATCTCCTTTTCTAAATACATAACATCCCGCAGGGCGATCAACGCAATTTGTTACTATTGTCTTAATACCATAATACAAAGCTTCTTTAATAGATAAAGAATCCCCATCTGTGGTCGTTGCTCTGATAAAAAAATTAGATTTCTTTATAACTTCCACGAAAGGTTCAGGTTTAGTTATAAACAAAACATTTTTACTTATTGAAAATTTTTTATAATTTTTTAAAAGATTTCCTGAAGGGTCACATACTATTAATCCAACATCATTATGTTCGGAAAAATAATCTAATAAAAAACCAATTCCATACAAATCTTCACCGTTTATATCCAATACATAATTATGGGCATTAGTGCAAGCTACAATATCAAATTTAGCAATAAATTTATTTATTTTTATGTCTGTTTCTATTGATAACGTCCCCTCTTCTGAAGTTGGTGGTATAAATGCAGATATTAATTTTATTTTGGAATGGTCACTTAATTTTTTAACAGCAGCATCATAAGAATAATTATTTAGCACTAAAGATATTGTACTGAACTTTAAAGAAAGATAATCTAAAAAATTCTTAAAAGAATATTTTCCATGAAATGTAATAATACACTTCTTCCTTAAAGCTCTTGATAGCAATATTACAAAAAGTCTCAAATATTTATTACTAAAATGAATATGAACTATATCTGAACGTAAAAATTTCTTAATTCCAATTATTAAAGATTCTTTCTTATAATCATAAAATATGGAATATTTATTTAGTTCATTACTTCTTAATTCATACATTAATCTTTTTAAATGTATAGTAACCCCTCCTAATGGTAATGGAAGAACCCCAATATTTAGAATTAATTTACTTTTATCTAACTTTTTTATCATAAGACCTTAAATTATATTTTACTGAATAATTACTATTAGCAAAAAAACCACAAATAAAACCAAATAAAATTGAGGAATATGGTGCCCGAACCGGCGTATTTACATTAAATGAAACTATAAGCATCAAACATAAAATAAGAAACATTCCAAGTATTACATTATAATACGAAGTTTCATTTATCTTATGATAGTAAAGCTCTTTTTTTGCTCTAAAAAAAACATTTAACACCATAATTAGAAAAAAAGTAATTCCAAAAAAACCTGATCTTAAATAAATCTCTAAATATTGATTATGTGGGGATCGTTGGTCGCCTTTTGACATAGAGTACCCAGTACCTACTAAAAAATTAAAATCTTTTTCAGAACTAGAAAAAACCAATTTAGCTGCGTCTCCTCTTCCTGCGTCTAAATTACCTTCCTTTTGTAAACTATTAAATTTAGTAACAAAAGTGGCTTCTTTAAAAGCATTACCGATTTGATCTTTATAAACATAAGACACAATTCCAACGATAATAGTTATAGCAAATGTATAAAGAAAAAATTTCATAACATTTGCTGATAAATTTTTATAATTCTTTATAAGAAAACCTACACTACAGATTAATAAAGATTCTCTAGAACCAATAATTAGGGTATCTAAAAATAATACTATTAATATAAAACTACTATATTTAGATTTTACGAATAAAGCTAGTACAAAGTATAGAGCCAAGACTGTAGGAAAATAAACTAATTTCTGATAAATAGAAAATAAACCTAAAATTGTATCGTCTCCCCTATTTACAAAAGCTCCAACAAAACCCAAATTTGCAAATGACGTAAGTATATGAGCAAATGAAACTACACTAATAACCCATATACTTTTCAAAATAACCTTATTTAAAATACTGTCTTTAATTGCATATATTTTGAAACAATATCCTAAATAAAAAGAAAGTACAAAAGGTAAAATTGATATGAGTAAGAGAAGTGGACTCGCTTCTCCATTATTGAATATAATTACATAAAAAAAACATAAAATAGAAACTAAAATAAACATAAATAAAGGTCCATTTTCTTTTCTTATTAGAATCACTACATTTTTGATTACAAGTATTGAAATTACAATTGAAAGAAATAAATTAAGTGGCAGAGCAAAAGAGTCTTCATCTAAACTAGAACCTCGAAATAATGCTCCACTTTGCATAAAAAAGAGAGGTAAGGGAAGTAAAGCTACAAAGAAATTTATATATTTTTTATCGATGGAATTCATTTTTGCAATATTTATAAAAATCGATTATAAAGAATAAAAAATAAAACATATATGAAAAAGCAAATACAATAGCACTTTCCTGAACTGTTAATTGAAAATATCCCGTTAGAAAATATTTCAAAATAAGACATAAACACATTGCTCCAATCCATGTAAAAGATCCATAAGTAAGCACTTTAAATCTTTTCAATGAATTATTTAGATGAACAATACCTGTTGAACATGAACAAATGAAGCCCGCTAACAATATAAAAAACAATATTGCGAACAAATGTTCTTCATATGAAATTTTATATAATTCCAATATCTGTTTAAAAAAAATTAAAATAAAAGCTATTATTATTACTGCTACCAAACCGTAACACAACTGAAGGATTACAGCTTTTTTCATTTTACCAAATTTATTTAAACCATTACCTGAAGACATAAGAGGTACAATATAACTTCCCAAAATAGAAGGTAAAAATATAACTAAAGAAAAAAGTTGATAACCTAGAGAAAAAATCGCTTTTTCTGCATCTGTGCCGGCCATAACTTTAAATAGCAGATTATACCCTATCATAAACAATGAACCAAAAAGACCTAATTTTAATGCATCTGATATTATTTGTTTTGTATTTATAAATTTTGAATATTTAAGTATAATGCTTTTCCCTTCATAAGCAATCAAAAATAGTACAGCAGTCACTAAATAAAGTATAGCAAAACTATTTATTACTGATATATCATCACTATTTAAAAAATACATCAAAGAAAGTCCAAGTAGCTGTATAAAAAACAAGACTAACCAAAACCAAAATGCCTCTTTGAACCTTAATTTTCCGTTTAATAAAGAAACTGTTATAAGGGAAATACCAGACCCAAGATTAAATATAACTCCAAAAGTACTATTACTTCCATAAAACCCAAATATACCAAATATACAAGTAAAAACAATAAGGGTACTGACTCCTAATGTAAAGCTGCTATTTTTTCTATCATTAGAATAATCTGCTATAATTAGTTGTGAACTAAACCCCATAGTACTTAAAGAAGTTACTAGATTACAAGCCACTAAGATCTCTACGAACAAAGAAAAGGAACTCTCACCATATAATCTTGACAGATACAACCCAAATAGAATTGGTAGCGTTCTAGATACTATGCTTCCTCCCAGATGATATATTAAATTTAATTTATTATTGCTTAGCATCTATACCACAAAAATCTAATACTATTTGACTCTCTTCAAAATTCATTTTTTTAAATTCATTATGAGCTACTAGTAAAACGACAATATCTGCTTTTTCAACCGCTTCTTTATAATTTGTTAATTTAAACACTTTATGATTGTGCACGTTAGGTTCTACAATAAAAATATCGCCATCACCAGAATCTTGTAATACACGCTCTACAATATGTATTGCAGGAGATTCGCGCAAATCATCGATATTCGGTTTAAATGCCAAGCCCATTAATGCTATAGACGGTTGGCGACCGTGTTTTAATTCGAACTCTAAACGAGCCGTTTTTATTTTTTCTGCACACCAGAAAGGCTTGTAATTGTTTGTAGAGCGTGCCTGGGCTATCATACGAGATTCCATAGGAAATTCTGCCGTTATAAAGTAAGGATCTACCGCAATACAATGCCCACCTACTCCACAACCAGGCTGTAAGATGTTTACACGCGGGTGTTTATTTGCCAACTGAATCAGTTCCCAAACATTAATATCTGCTTTATCGCAAATCAATGACAATTCATTTGCGAAAGCAATCTGTACATCACGCGAAGAGTTTTCTGTCAATTTACACATTTCGGCTGTACGAGCATTGGTTGGATGTAGTTCTCCTTTTACAAACTGGCTGTAAAAAGCTATTGCTTTTTCAGTAGAAGTTTCGTTTACCCCCCCAATCACACGGTCGTTATGGACTAATTCGTACATGACGTTACCGGGTAATACACGTTCCGGGCAATACGCTAAATAAATTTTATCTTTTAACTCAGGACGCTTTGTAAAAATCAATTCCATCATCTTCTCAGTAGTTCCTACAGGAGAAGTAGATTCAATGATGTATAAATCTCCTTCTTTCAATAAAGGAATGATACCTTCTGTAGCGGCTTTTACATAAGAAATGTCCGGTTCAAAATTACCTTTAAAAGGTGTTGGAACTACCACTAAATACGTATCTGCAATTACTGGTTTTATGTCTGCCTTCAAAAAACCTTCTTGTACTGCTTTTGCAACAGCCTTATCTAATTCAGGCTCTACGATATGGATTTTACCCGCATTAATGGTATCCACAACGTGTTGTGAGATATCTACGCCATGTACAGGTATATTATTGTTTGCAATTAATGCGGATGTAGGTAATCCGATATATCCTAAACCAACAGTTACTACTTTTGCTTGCATATACTTTTTATTTTAAGGATTTTTTTAATTCTTTTATTTATCTATTTTTAATAAACTCTGCAATTCTTGCACACGCTTTTCCATCTCCGTATGGGTTATGAAGAGCTGTCATACTCTGGTAACGTACTGTATCTGTTAACAGACTTTGTGCCTCTGAAACAATTTTATTTTTATCGGTTCCTACTAAAATTACAGTCCCTACTTCTACAGCTTCCGGTCTTTCAGTAGTATCACGCATTACTAAAACCGGTTTTCCTAAACTAGGTGCTTCTTCCTGCACGCCGCCTGAATCGGTAATAATCATATAAGATTGGGTCATTAACCACACAAAAGCGGGATATGCCAATGGATCGATCAATTTGATATTTTCAATTCCCGATAAAATTTCATGTACCGGTTTTTGCACATTTGGATTTAAATGTACCGGATAAATTATTTGTACATCGGGGTTTGTAGTTGCTATTTCCTTTAAAGCTTCACAAATATTGATAAACCCTTGTCCGTGATTCTCCCGACGATGCCCGGTTACCAAAATAAGTTTCTTATCGGTATCAACAATTGTTTTCAACAATTCAATTTCATCATTTTGAATAGATTGTACTCTTTCAGAACTACCTAACAAAGCATCAATTACGGTGTTTCCGGTAATAACAACCGTTTCGGAATTTATACTTTCTTTGATTAAATTATCATAAGACTGCTGCGTAGGTGCAAAATGGAAGTCAGCCAACCTGCCTGTCAGTTGACGGTTCATTTCTTCAGGGAACGGCGACCATTTATTATGAGTACGTAAACCCGCTTCTACATGGCAAACTTTTGCACCTGCATAAAATGCTGCCAATCCTGCAATAGTAGAAGTAGAAGTATCTCCATGAACATACACAAAATCAGGTTTAAAATCTTCCATTACCGGTTTTAATTCTGTAATGATATCAGCAGTAAGTGTATAAAGGTTTTGATTTGGCTTCATTAAATTCAAATCATAATCGGGTTGGATATCGAAAAAATCCAATACCTGATCCAACATTTCACGATGTTGTGCCGTTACACATACTTTTGTTTCAAATTCTGAATGTTTTTGAAATTCTTTTACCAAAGGTGCCATTTTAATAGCCTCTGGCCTGGTTCCAAATACAATTAAATTTTTTATCATTTCTTTATAATTTTTCGTCAATTTTATTATTCATACTTCCCTTCACATCATACAGAACGCTATTCGGATTTTTCAAAAATTCTAAATCCAAATCTAAAAACTCTTTATGAGCCACTCCCAAAACAACAGCATCATCTTTTATCCTTCGCTCTGTACAGGTCAAACTTTGTTCTCTATTCTTCTTTAAAATCTTCCGGTACCCGGCTTTAGTAAAACCTATACACTTTACTATTGCTTTTCTTTGAGTCTGATTAATTATCATGACACTGAATTTCTGCTTATTCCGATCTTTTCAAATAATACCCTCCTGTTTTCGGAACTCCTATAAACTCGATCTTACCTTCTTCCCGTAGTTGTTTCAGCCAACGTTCTAAAGTTCGTTCTGTTACATCAAAATACGAGTGTAGTTTCTTTGAATTGATCCCCGGGTTTTTATCTATTAAATCTATCAACTCTTTTACACCGACATTTACACCGACATTTACACCGACATTTACACCGACATTTTTATTTTGTACAGTCTCAACAGCCTTTTTTCCAAAAACCTTTACATAAAACCCGTTCTGTATCAGTTGAAATTCGGGTTCGGGTAAATCATATTCCAAAAAAAGCCTTCTTACCCTTTTGATACCCGTGCCGTATCGCTCTATCAAACCCATTTCTTTGAACATTTTGGAAATTTGCAGATTTCTTGGCGATGATACATAATCGTCTGACAACAACTTCTCTAATGTAATATGGTTGTGAAGCACACCAGGATTGAACAAGACAATACTATCAGGAAAAATCTTAATAGTGGAATGAATACCCGATCTATAATCGCGATGTACAATCATATTTACTACCAGTTCCCGAATACCTTCAAGCGGATATTGCCACCGCTCTGTATTTTCTGATTGTCCGGAAATAATAATTTCTTTATTGATATGTTTAATGACGAAATCCATTACTTGGTCAACCTGAGTAATAATATCTTTTGAGGTAGAAACATCGTCCTTAATTACCGTTTCAGATGCAAAATACCCCATCTGAATAGTAGTATGAAACGTATCTTCCTTACAAAACATCAAAAAACAACCGTTGGTAATTTGTTCTTCCTTTACTAATTCGTGTTTTTTCAGAAATTCATCTACAGACCCAATATGACCAAAAGGATTTCGCCTGACAACAACATCTATTACTTTCTGTACTTTTGTAAAAGAAATGTCTGTTATACTTTTTTCTGCCCTCTTATAAAAATCCCAACTCGAATTTACCGTTTTCAGATGCAAATCTGCTACTTCAGCAACCGACATCTGATGATTGGCATTTCCGCTACGCTTATAATATCTTCCCCGAAAAGAAACAGGTTTTATAGGATATTCTGTCACTTTCAAAAAAACAACCGTTTTATTTTCTATCAAAACGCTATCCGCATCAGGAATTAAAACCGGCTGGGTTTTTAACTTAACCTCATTAACCCATTTTTGAAGCGTTTCTTTCCCTATACTTATCCCCTTTATTTCTCCATTATCTTCCACACCCACATATACCGTTCCTCCTTTGGTATTAGCAAAAGCTACCAAGGTCTCTATCACTTCTTCCTGAAACGAAGTTTTGAACTCTACCGTTTCGGATTCGTGTTTGGGAATGTATGGAAATCCTTTTTTCAATTATTAAACTTAAATTATTTATTGATTTACAAACGACTATCACTTGTTTCTAAAATCCCCTTCACATCATACAGAACACTGTTCTCCTTTTGCAAAGATTCCAAATCTAAATTCAAAAATTCCTTATGCGCCACTCCCAAAACCACTGCATCAAATTTTTGAGTCGGCAATTGGTTAGTCGTAGACAAACCATACTCATGCTTTACTTCGGCAGGATTTGCCCAAGGATCATAAATAGTAACTTTGATTCCGTAATCTGCCAAAGCAGCAATCACATCTACAATTTTAGTATTGCGTACATCCGGACAATTTTCCTTGAAAGTAATTCCCAACATTAACAACTCTGCACCATTAACAGTGATTCCTTTCTTGATCATCAGCTTCACCACCTGAGAAGCAACGTATTCTCCCATGCTATCGTTTAATCGACGACCTGCCAGAATAATTTCAGGATGGTAACCAAATTCCTGGGCTCTTTGTGCCAGATAATAAGGATCTACTCCTATGCAGTGTCCACCAACCAAGCCCGGTTTGAACGGCAGGAAATTCCATTTGGTACCTGCTGCTTCCAATACCGCATGGGTATCAATATCCATTAGATTGAATATTTTGGCTAATTCGTTAACAAAAGCAATATTAATATCCCTTTGAGAGTTTTCAATCACTTTTGCAGCTTCGGCAACTTTGATTGTTGGAGCTAAATGAGTTCCCGCTGTAATAACGCTTTTGTATAATTCGTTTACTTTTTGTCCGATTTCGGGAGTAGAACCTGCGGTTACTTTCAGTATTTTTTCTACAGTATGCTCCTTGTCTCCCGGATTGATTCTTTCAGGAGAATAACCTGCAAAAAAATCAACATTGAATTTCAACCCTGAAACGCGCTCCAAAACCGGTACGCACTCTTCCTCGGTAACGCCTGGATAAACGGTAGATTCGTAAATCACGATATCTCCTTTTTTCAAAACCTTAGCTACCGTTTCACTCGATTTGTACAAAGGCGTCAGATCAGGACGGTTGTGCTTGTCAACCGGAGTAGGAACGGTTACTATATAATAGTTGCAGTCGGCAATATCTTCAAGATTTGAGGAACAATACAAGCCTGTTGTTTCAAGTACCTCAGCCACCGGGCTGATTTGTTTAACTGTTGAATCGTTTAATTGGTTAGAATTAGTACGAAAATGATTTTCCTGAACCAATACTGACTGTAATACCTCATCAGCCACTTCCAGCGTACTGTCGGTACCTGAACGTAGTTCTGCGATTCTCTTTTGATTAATATCAAACCCAACAACCTGATACTTGGTTGCAAACAATCTTGCCAATGGCAATCCTACATATCCTAATCCTATTACTGCTATTTTTTTCATTCCTATCCTTGCTTTAAGCAGTAAGCTTTATGCTTTAAGCCGATTTTTTGGCTTTATAATTTATAATCACAACTAACTATTGCCTTTTGGCTAATCACTATTCACTAATTACTCCCGATACTTCGGGATCACTATTCACTTCTAAAACTAATCCAACTTACCCAACAAATCTTCGGCATCGATATTCAGTTTTGAAAATGCAAACCATTTTTTGCCCAAATCTTTCAGTGACGCCCCTATATGATAGACTTCTGTTTGATCGATTATCATGAACCGGTCATGCGATTTGGAAAATACTTTTATTTCAATCCGCTCATATTGCCCATGAAACTTGTCCAAATCTAATTTCAATTATCCCGAAACACTTTTGGTATAAACCCTGGTCTCTACTCCTTTGTTTCGTTTTGACAGTAGCATAAGCACCGATTCGTCTATATAATTGTCCAACAGTACAATCGATTTCTTTGCTGACTTAATAATTTTTGAAACAAACGAGTGTGCATCAAATATTTGCCCATCAAAAAAAATTCCCTGATTCGGTCCCAAACCCGTATTTAAGATTAGTTCGAATTCGCTGTTTTTCATTTCAATAGAATTCACCTTTTTCTCCAACACCTCCAATCGGTAATTGACTGCATATCCCTTAAGGAGATACTCTTTCAATATCTTGTTGGCCCAAATCCTGAATTGCGTCCCCCTTTGTGATTTGACCCGATACCCTACTGAAATAATCACATCGAGGTTGTAAATTTTTGTCTTATATTTTTTACCGTCTGCGGCAGTTGTCAAGTATTCCTTGACAACTGCCTCTTGCTGTAATTCTCCCTCTCTAAAAATATTATTAATGTGCAAACTCACATTTTGTTTAGTCGCTTTAAACAAATCCGCCATCTGCATTTGGGTAAGCCAAACAGTTTCGTCTTCCAGCCGAACCTCTATTCGGCTTGACAACTCATCGTCTTGGTATATTACAATTTCATCAGTGTTCATCTGTTTTCTTCTACTGGTCGATTTGCCAACTCGATTTTGTAACTCACTCCTTGAACTATGCCTTTTGGCTAATCACTCCTATTTCAAATTCTCCCAATACCACTGTACCGCTTCCCTCAATCCTTCTTTAATATTGTGAGTCGGTTCATATCCTAATAACTTTCTGGCTTTATCGACAGAAGCCAAAGAATGAGGGATATCTCCTTTGCGGTTTGGACCATACACTACTTCTACCTCAGCTATAGCTGGATCTTTTTCTGCTAAAAATTCTTTTAAATAACCGACCAACTGATTCAAAGTAGTCCTGTCTCCTACTGCCGTGTTGTAAACAGTATTAATCGCCTCCGGATTTTCGGTCGACATCGCCAATTCGTTCATCTGGATTACATTGTCGATATAAGTAAAGTCGCGGGAAAAGTCTCCGGTGCCGTTAATGACCGGACTCTCGTATTTCATAAATTGTTTCACAAACAAAGGAATTACTGCCGCATAGGCACCATTAGGATCCTGTTTGCGCCCGAATACATTAAAATAACGAAGACCTATGGTTTCCAATCCGTAGGTCTTGCTGAAAATATCAGCATAGAGTTCGTTTACGTATTTGGTAATGGCATAAGGCGATAGCGGTTTCCCGATTACATCCTCAACCTTTGGCAATGCTTCCGAATCTCCGTAAGTGGAAGAACTGGCCGCATATACAAAACGTTTCACGCCGGCATCTCTTGCTGCCACCAACATATTCAGAAAACCGGATACATTAACATCATTACTGGTAATCGGATCATTAATAGAACGGGGTACAGAACCAAGTGCCGCCTGATGCAATACAGCATCTTTGCCGGCAGTGGCCTTATGGCAATCATCCAAATTGCGAATATCACCCTCAATCAGGGTGAAATTAGAATTTTGAAATAAGTGTTCTATATTATGACGATGTCCTGTAGCGAAATTATCCAAACAAGTCACCTCGTGTCCTTTAGACAAAAAATACTCACAAAGATTCGATCCTATAAATCCGGCTCCTCCGGTAATTAAAATTTTCTGCATGATTTCTAAATAACTTTCTGCATTTCCTTCTCCGCCACTACTTTTCTCAAACCACTGCTCGAAAAACGGTGATCTCTTTTATTATAATAAAGTTCAATTCCCTTTTCTTCACAATAGGCACGGCCTGTGAAATTTTTGTCCCGGTATTCTTCACCAAGAATACGAACATCAATTTTAAAAGAACGCAAAACATCCTCTAAATCCTGCTCAGTAGCATAGGGTACAATTTCGTCTACGAACTTACAGCCTTTTAGTTGGATATAGCGTTCCACCACGGTTTGGGTAGGACGATTTTTCTCAGGACGATCCAATGTCGGGTCGGTTTGCAAACCTACAATTAAATAATCGCACTGGCGTTTGGCATCCTCCAACATTTTAATATGTCCGGCGTGCAATAAATCAAATGCACTGAATGTTATTCCTATTTTCATATTTTTCAATATATCTATTTTCGTTTCTTCGACTTTTCAATTTATCGATTCTATTATAATTTCTCTATTTCATCCCTTGATAATCCGGAAGCCTTGACAATAGCTTCAATATCAATATCCATTTTTTTAAGAGAACGTGCCATTTCTATTTTGCCTTCCGTTTTCCCTTCATCAAAAGCATCTGCCATCAATGTCTTTTCTGTACTGATAGAATCCCAATACTTATCGTAGGTTTCGAGTTGAGCTTTTGAAAAGGAACTCTCTTTCAAAAGTTCTGTCGCCTCCCTCAATTCCGAAACCTCCATAAAATCAGGAGAAAGTTCTTCCTGACTATCGTTTATTTCTGACAAATAACGTAGCCAAAGTACATTCAATTTCTTATCCGTCAGTTTCTTGGCTTTAAATTTCGGCAGTTCTATAAAAATAAATTCTAAACCGTGAATGACTTTGTGACTGTATTGCGAATGCACAATTTTGTAATGATGCATATATTCGGAAACCTGAGGTTCAAAAATTTCATTTACGATACTCAGCGAGTAAACGGGCTGTAAACCTTTGTATTCCTCTCCCCTCTCTATTTGTTTTACAAATGCTTTAGATGCATTAAAAACCACACGGTTTTTGAAACTATCGGTCCACAACATCTGCATTTCTACTATAAATTGCCTGCCCTTTACATCCACACAACGTACATCGACAATCGAATTTTTAAAAACCGGTATTTCAGGAACCAATTCGGCCGGAAGATACTCCAACGTATCTATCAAATCACCCAACGGTAAAACCGAATTCAGAAAACTCTTCAATAAATGAGGATGCTCTCCGAATACTTTTTTGAATGTCAAATCATTTTTTGGATCTAAATACCGCATATGCTTTTATTTTAAATTCCTTGATTGTTATTCATGAGATAATTCACATTAGCTATTACTCTCACTTTTCACAAAACACTCCTCTTCATACACCACAACACCTTCTCCTTCATAAAATTCCTTTACATAAAACATTACCCTTTTACCTATCTCTCCTTCAATCTTTCCTGCTAATTGATCAATATAATCAACATTCAAATCAGCACCTGCAAGCACTACTTCTATAGTACCATTGTCTATACCGTTTGCATAATCGCCTATAATTACCACTTTTTGCACATCTCCCATACGTTCCAAAATCATCGCGACTATGGCATCCAAACCCAAATGCTGATGAATTAATTTTTGAAGGGTAGCAAACAAAGGATGCTGCGTATTGGCTTTATACGAAATCTTGTTCTGTATAGTTTCTTTCTGAAGATAACCGGCATCGGTAAGATTATTCAGCTCCTTACGGATAGCATTGGTAGATTCATTAAACTCCTCTGCCAACCCACGCAAATAACCATTATTGCCCACATTGATGAAAAATTTCACCAACAGGCGTATGCGGGTTTTGGAGGTAATAAGGGTTTCTAACATTTTCTGTTTTTATAACGAGCAACAAAAGTACTCGTTTGAAATAAATATCCAAATCATTATCTGTTAATCTTTTTCATCACTATTCGTTATTAATCCCGTCTTTAAAGATCAAACACATTCTGGTTCGCTTTACTAATCATCATAAAAGCAAAAATCCCAATTACATGTAGTAGTCGGGATTTTTGCTTTTACCTAATGACTATTCTCTTTTCACTATTTGTCCAAAACCTCAAAAACAGAATTTTTACTTACAAATTCAGGAACAATTCTTTTCATTGTACCTACAATCATTTGCTTATCTTGAGAATTTGCTTCATCAATAAGTTTGTCAATCGAAGCATGCAATTCTAAATATTCATCCTGATGCTCTTGCGCAATCATGATTTTTTCGTGATGTGTTGGCAATGTTTTAGCAGTATCGTTCAGTAATTCTTCATACAATTTTTCTCCCGGACGCAAACCTACAATCTTAATCTGAATATCTTTATCCGGTACAAATCCGGCCAATTTAATCATCTTACGAGCCAAATCGATAATTTTTACCGGTTTGCCCATATCAAAAATATAAATTTCACCTCCGTTACCCATTGCTCCTGCTTCCAAAACAAGCTGGCAAGCCTCCGGAATGGTCATAAAAAAACGAATAATATCCGGATGAGTAATTGTCAAGGGGCCTCCTTCTTCTATTTGCTTGGTAAACAACGGAACTACTGAACCATTAGAACCCAATACATTTCCGAAACGGGTGGTAATAAACTTAGTTACACGCTCTCCTTCTAACAAATCCATTTTTAACTGAAGGGACTGAACATATTTCTCTGCAATTCGCTTACTGGCTCCCATCACGTTACTTGGATTCACAGCTTTGTCGGTAGAAACCATCACAAAATTCCCTACTTCGAATTCACAGGCCAAATCGGCTAAATTCTTTGTTCCTTCTACGTTGGTCAAAATAGCCTGTGAAGGATTTTCTTCCATCAAAGGAACGTGTTTATATGCCGCAGCGTGGTACACTACTTGTGGACGGTATTTATCAAAAACTTTCCTCATAGCCAATCGGTTTCGAATATCAGCTATTACTGCGTGAGTTTCCGATTTAGATTCTAAACCTTCAAATTCTAAACAAAGCTGATGTAAAGGAGTTTCGGCCTGATCTAATATTATCAATCGTTTTGGATCGAATTTCAAAACCTGACGGGCAATTTCACTACCAATAGAACCGGCAGCTCCGCTAATAAGAACTGTTTTACCTCTTAACTGATTTGAAACCGATGCTTTATCTAAATTTATTGGTTTTCGTTCCAATAAATCTTCAATCTGAATGTTTTTTACATTTTTAGAAATTGATTGCTGGTCTTCCCAATCCAAAATTGGAGGAATTGTATATACTTTGTAATTGAATTCTAAACATTCGTCAACCAATTTCAAACGATCTTCATTTGTCAATCCTCTATCGGCAAAGATTATTCCGTCGGCCGACATAGAACGCAATACTACCGGCAAACTTTTTCCTAAATAAACAATTGGCATTCCCATAATTTGTTTAGAAGTATTTTGCTTGTTTGTATCCACAAAACCTAAAATTTTGAAACGGGAAGTCAAATCCATTTTTAGTGCATTGGCTACCGAAAACGCATTGGCGTCAGAACCATAAATAAGTACTTTTTGCAACACCCCTTTTTCTTTGAATGAAGAATATTTCTCGAAAACAAATTTTACAAATATTCTAAACTGAAACAGTGTCAAAAAAGCTAATAAATGTGCAATCAATAAGCCGGGAATCAAAAACAGGTCACGTCCCATCAAAGAAGTTGACAAGAAATCTATTACCACCAAAGCCAAAAACGAACAGCCGGTTGAAAACAACAATTTAATACCATCATTGAATGTAGAATGCCTGATAATTCCGCTAAATGTTTTAAAATAGAGAAAGAACAAGATATTTACAAAAACCAACAGTAAATGTGATTGGAAAACATCTATAGAGACGTATGCCGCTGATGCCAAATTGGAAACCAACACATATTTTACCAAATCGGCCATAACTACAATAAAAACGTCAATACAAAAAACAATCCACCTTGGCAGATATCCCAAATCTTCAATCTTTGAAAAAAAATTGGCGATTATTTCTCTTTTTGTCTTACTATTATTATTCAAAACTACGCTATTTTATATTTTATAAACATTTATAAAAGTCCGCAAATATACAATTTTAGAGCACTTTTCATTCGTAAATATCTTAAGATTAGATAAAAATCTACAACCTGTAAAAACCTGATCCCTTTTTTAAACGCTAATCCAAAACAAACACGTAAAAAATAATGTAAGATTCTAAGTTGGAAAGTTTGAATTTTCTTGCCTATTGATGTTGATATTTCTTAATTATCTAATAAAATAATTTCTTGAAACCGACTATCCCCGAGGCAGAGCCATCGGGGTATTTCGCCGGTTTCATTTTGACCTGAAGGTCAAAAACCGAAATTCTTTTATTTTGCCTCACCCGGATTTACTCCGTAAATCCGACCTCTCC
>PNRO01000017.1_pt1 | contig 170414 bp, 138 predicted proteins | sample 7248581 | NCBI WGS metagenome assembly PNRO01 (sample SAMN08278401, study PRJNA427962) | Gut metagenome, whole genome shotgun sequencing project. | isolation source: gut content | host: Eisenia fetida | place: India:Sub Himalayan Terai region of Darjeeling | collected 2013-11-18 | reverse complement strand
TTATTGCGTAGTTCAGCAAAAGGCCAACACTGTCACCTAGTCTGTAAGACAAACCGGCTTCATATTTTTCCTGAAATAAAAAGTTAGCATTCAAATCAACCGAAAGCGGTGCTCCCAAAGAAGAATTAAGCATGGTAAACGGCTTGAATTTCAAATCAGGATTGATGTCAAAAACATACCCTCCGGTTAAATAATAGTGAATTTGTTCTTGTCCGTATTTTGCACCATTCATATCCAAATGAGTTGATTTAATCATATTTGGAACCGAAAAAGCCACATAATATTTGTTGGTATAATAAAATACTCCGGCACCTAAGTTCAGGTAAGTACTGTTTGTATCCTGCAAAAACGCAATATCAGACGGATCCGGAAGCGAACTGGCAATGTCTGAGAAAAGACCTACTCTTTGAAAAGTAACTCCGGTTTTTAAACCGAATGCCAATTTGCTTTCTTCATTCAGATTAAGTGTGTAAGAAACATCGGCAGTGGCATTTTGCTCACTTACCGGACCTACTTTGTCGGATACAACAGACAAACCAACTCCTACATTCTTTTCTAAAGGAGTAGAACCCGAAAAAGAAAAAGTAGAAGGGGCTCCGTCTAAATTTACCCATTGTTTTCGGTATAAAAGTCCAAAAGAAGGTCCTTCTTTTGAACCTGCATAAGCCGGATTGATAATATTCATATTATACATATACTGTGTATAATGAGGCTCTTGTTGTGCGCTTACTTCATTAAATGCAGCCAAAGATATCAGTACGGCTAAATATAATTTCTTCATATTTTAATGGTGTTTTGGTAATGCTTTGCCGAAATTATCCGGCAAAGCGGTCATTAATAATTACTGTTTTCTATTGATGTAAATCCAACCTGTTTCGGTTTTTCCGTCCAATAAATGGATTACGTAAAAATAAGTCCCGTCAGGCAAATCAGACCCACTGTTAGACTGGCCGTGCCACTCGTTCTTGTAGTTCTCTTTGCTGTAAACTTTGGTGCCGGATCGGTTGAAAATCTCTAATTTGTTTATGTTTAAAGTGGTAAGATCTAAATTGTCATTTATTCCGTCGTTATCAGGAGAAAGTCCTTTTTGAATGGAACAGGTTATGTCTTTGATTTGTTTAGTTCCTTCAGTAGTACATCCTTGAGAATTAGTTATTTTAACTTTATAAGTGCCAATGCTTTTTACGATAATCGTATTTGGTTTTTCAGTAGCAACAAAAGAAGCTCCGTCATCAGCGATCCATTCAAAAGTGGAAGTAGCCGGATCAAAAGAACCATCAACAGGCAGTGCTTGCAGTTTGAAATCATTGGTTGTACAGCCCGATTCGAAAGCAATAGCTATTTGAGTTACGTTTTGGATTATAAGATTAAAAGAAACAATTTTATGACATTTGGTTTCCGTATTGTCTATTCTCGCATAAATAATCTGCGGGTTAGTTGTATTTTGGAAAGCAGTTGGTGTTGAAATAACATTTGTTTCACTTTCGGCATCTTCTGAGGATGTGTAATAGCTTACCTCAAGAGGACTTAAAATCTCTGTTGAATTTTGAGTTAAATCAAATGTAGAAACATCGGAAGTACTGCAAGCAAACATATCAGTAATAGTTTCCGGAACTATTTCAGGATAATATTCAATAAGAACAGAATCGGTAGCTTCGCAAGTAGAATTATTGTAATGTGCTTTAACAGTATAGGTTCCGGGTTCTGATATTTGTAAATCAGCTCCCGTTTGATTCGGGATTTCAATATCGTCTTTCAGCCAGGAAATGGTATATGCTTCAGGGTTTAAACCCGATTGAATAGTATGAAGATTTCCGGGACAAATAGCTGTATTGTTAGATTGAAGCAAATCGGCACCCAAATCGACATTTCCTACATCAAAACTTCCTCCTTCAATAAATACGGCCGAATCTTTACCGGAATATTGATTGTCGGCAATTACCAGTTTTATGTGATAGGTTACCCCTGGAATTACTGTGCCTTCTGCTTTCATAGGAACAGTCAATCCATTGAAATCAACAGGAGCACCGCGAGGATCTAAACCATTAGGGCCATAATATTGTCCGAAATAATTCGCATGTTCTGAACTGCAATATTCTTTGTATTTTTTATTTCTTACCGTGATAACGGAAACCGGTATGTTGGTGTTAGGTATCAGTGCCAAATTGGTAGTGACATTGGTTTCCTTGTTGGTCAGGAAAAAAGCGAAAGCATCCGAAAGACCGCATTGGGCATCTCCATATTCTTCTGAAGCAAAAAGATAATTGAAACTGATTTTATCGGTTATAGGGATAAAATCAAATTCTAATTTTGTTGCATTGTAGGATTTTGAAGCAACGCTGCCCGGTACATTATAAACAATCTCTTCTATGTCCGGATCGCCCGGCCAGTATAGAGCACCTTCGTTTTGTTCGGTTAAATTAGGGCCGGGTGCTCTTCTAACGCTTCCGGTAGATAATATAATTCCTTCTTTAAATGGAAAGGCAGAGTAAGATTTGTTAAAATAACCAATACCGTTAACTGAAGAGAAATCGGTTCCTGTAGAAGAGGTAATATTACTAATATTTACACATGGGGATCCAAATAAAATATTTTGTATCAACTCTTCTTTGGTATATTGAGTGATACTGGTGGTAATTGGAGGGGCTAAAGTACCAATGGCTATTGTAAAATTGATATTTAGAGGCTCCGCAGCATTCGACCAAACCCGGACATAGTAAGTGTCTCCTATAACAAAAGTGTTGTCGTTTCCTGTAAGCGAACTGACAGTACTACAGTATTTAAGACTCAAAGAGTCGCAATTACCGGAATAAACAGCATGATTAAGGTCGGTAGATCCTCCTGTGACATTTTCTAGCTGTACATAATGAGTGTTTGATTTAGCAACAAATTTATACCATACATCGTCATCGGCGTTTCCAATACAAGTAGAAGCAGGTAAGGAGGCAGTGGCACCTGCTACAGATCCTGCTGTTGAGACAGTAGTTACCAAGTCGGGATTAACAGTCAAATCAACCGCTGAGAAACATTCATCGTTCGTAATAGTTGGAGGAGTGGTTATACATATATCAAAAGTAGCCGATTGATTGACTCCGAATGCATTAGTATAAACTCTGACTTTATAAGTATTTCCAATAGTTAAATTGGTAGCTACACTGGTATTCGGATTACTGCAATACAGTTGTGTCAACGTACCGCAATTGTTTCCTGAATACAGGGTATGATTCAGGTCGGTCGTAGTTCCTGTTATATTGATTAAGTTGATAGTGTGAATTGTAGATGTTGCCGTAAAACTGAACCATACATCATCATCGGCATAACCCTGACAAATCGGATTAGTTGCCGGTTGAGTAGCAGTAGCTCCTTTTGTAGTTTTTCCTGATACGGTTTGCAGACATTCTGTAGTTGAGTTTACAGGGACAACAATAGAAGTATTGCATTCGTCATTTTCCGGTGTAGTTATGAATGTTTTAAAAGTCAGTAAAGTCCAGGTGCTGATGTCTGAATCTGAACATAATGCTCTTACATAGAAGTCGTATGTAGTACTAGGTTCTAATCCTTCTACTGTAAATGGATTTTTATCGGTAATATAATAAGGGGCTACTCCACTTTTTGGAGTGTTGTTTGCCGGAGGAGTAGTTCCTGTGGGTACAAGATATACTTCCCATTGGGTTGCACCTCCAATTTCCGACCATTCTAAAACAGCCGATTTAGGGTTGGTGGTTTGAACTTTTAACGATGTAGGTTTAAGACAGGTAGGTGCAGTACAATTTCCGGTATAATTAAATAATACGCTAAGAGGTGTACCGTCTCCCGGTAATTTGGTATAGATAGGATCTCCAAACGGATCTACTATTTTTATTCCAACTTCTTGTGGTGCTATGCCGGGACTACTCCAGTACAAATCAAATGGGGTGTCTTTACATATAGCCACATTTTTCTCAGTCATTGAAAGACCAAGTTCGTATATGTTGGTATCAATTTCAATTGGAATTCCGTTTTGTCTTATCTGCATACGGGCTCCGTCCCAGCCATTGTTTGCGCTGTCGGTTAAAATAAACTTATAATTACATTTGTTTGCTGGTTCACAAGTTACAGTGTTAAATTTAGTAGGTCCTGCCCAGGTACTTTTATCTGTTGGTGAGCAAATTGTTCTGATATAATAATAATAAATGGTCGCCGGATCTAAACCTGTCATAAGATAATTTGAAGTCGATGACAGTGATTCAACTATTGCTAATTTGTCCCCTTGTTTTAAAACAGGATTTATAGTTGGAGCAGAAGGCACTCCATAAGTAGGTGAAACAGCTTTGACTAATAATATTTCCCATTTGGTATCTGTGCTAACTCCGTTAGTCCAGGATAATTTAGCTTGTGTGGTGGTAATATCTGTTTTTGGCGCCAGCAAATTGAATGGTTTTGGACAAGTTGCTATAGTGGTAAATGTGTAACCCGCAGACCAATCAGATGGTGAAGGAGAACAAACTACTCTTACATAAAAAGTATAAGAAGTATCGGCCAACAGACCATTACTAATAGGAAAAGTAGTAGTGGTAACACCGGCATAAGTAGGTATTGTTGATGAAGTAGGCAATGGAGATCCTGCCGGTACAAAATAAATATCCCAAGCGGTTGTAGCAGGAGCATTCCAATTCAAGGTGGCAGCATGTGGTCCAACAGAAAGCGTGTTCAGGTTATTTGGAGCGATGTTGCATCTTGGAGTATCGCAACTGACAACATCATTATAAATGGTAGTACCAACCGGGTTTATTCCTGCTGTTTTGGTAAATATTGTTTGGCTGAATGAATTGATAACGGCAACAATGCATTCTGCGGGTTTGGTTCCAAGAACATTCCAATACAAATCAAATGGAATATCTTTACATAACGGTACGGTAATGTCAGCAAAACTGGCTCCGGTAGTAAAATCAGAACCAATAGTTTTTACTACTATTCCGTTTTGTCTTATCTGCATGGTAGCACCATTCCAACCGTTTGAACCCAAATCAGTCATCCTGAAAGTATAAGTACATTTGTTTGTTGGTTCATCTTCACAGATTAATGTGGTAAAAGGGTAAGGTCCGGCCCAGGAGCTAAACTCTCCGTTAGGGCATACCGATCTTACATAATACTGATATTGGGTACTGGATGATAATCCTGTTACTACTGTATTTGGATTGGTTATTATTTTTGTTCCTTCAATAGTTGGTACCGCAGAGCCTAATGGTTGTACTGCAATTCTCCATTCAGAAGCTCCCGTTGGGTTTGTCCAGGATAATTTAGCTGTAGTAGTTGTAATATCAGTTTGTGCAGGTAGAGATCCTACCGGAGCTAAACAATTTTCTTCCTGAACAACAAGAGTATATCCTATTTGTGGATTGACTGAACTGGAAGATATTACAATAGTATAAGTTTTTCCTTCTGTTCCAAGAAAATCATTGATGACTCTTTGGGTTGAGTTATTATTTGCAGCACCGGCAAGACAAGCACCCGAAACAGGGCAGGTGTCATACACAAAAAGCGACGAATTAGATGCTGTAGGAGTCATTTTTATACTGATAAGTCCGGTTTTGGTAGCGGTATAACTGTAAAAAACGTCATTTCCTGCAAAATAATTAGTACTCGACGGTGTAGCCCCACAAGATGAAGAAGGACTTTGCGGACCATTAAAGGTGCCGGGAAAGTTGGCCGTATTGGAAGTGGTTTGAAAAGGTAATGATGTGATCTTGAGAGGAGCATCGCATACAGAACCAAACGGCAGGGTTTTAAAATCAAACGGTCCTATCCAATTACTGTTTGAGGCAGGACAGGAAGATCTTACATAATATTGATAGGATGTATCGGGTTGTAGATTTTCTAAATTATAAGGTTTTGAGACAGCTGTATAGGTTGGAGACCCTGAGGGACTGCTTCCTTTTACAATATGTTCAATGTCCCATAAAGACCCGGAAGTGTCTGTCCAACTCAATTTAGCCGATGTTGCCGATACACTACTGATGATTCCTGCGGAAGGATCAAGGCATTTTGAAACAACATTAATTTTGTCAATCCACCAGGCATCTCCTGATCCATTGGTTGAAGTTTTGGTACAGGTTCTCACAAAAGCCAAATAAATCTGCTGACCCTGGTAGGCCGAAAGATCTACAATTTGTTCCTGACAAACATTATATACCGTATTCATTTGGATTTCATCCCAATCTTTGATTGTAAGATATTTGTCCAATCGACTTTTGTCCGGAAAAGCAGAGATCATTACTTTATAGGTAGTTTCCTGATCACCGGCTTTTTCCTGACGGGAAAAAAAACGAAGTTGCCCTCTGATTGGAACGGTAAATAGGGGAGTTATTAAGTAATCGGCAGATTCTTCGCCATTTTGAATCGATATATCTTTGTCTATAAAAGCAGAATTTAATCCGTCACATGCAGATGAAAGTTGGGTGCTGATTTCCCATGTTTTGCCTAAACCAATATTGTTTTGGTATTGGTTCCAGTTTGTAGGTAAGTTGGAGGCTGATCCTTCAAAACCTTCCGGAAATTGACAGTATCCGGAGATGGAATACAGAAAAATCAATAACAGGCTAATTTTTTTCATGAAATGCAAGGGTTTGGTTGTTTATTAAATATTTCTAAAATTTTAAAAATCAGTAAAATAGAAACGAAGTGTAATAATACGGATTTAGCACATATAAAAAATATTTTTGCATAAATACGATATTTTTATAAATAAAAAAACAAATAAAAAAAATTAACGATGAATGGGGTTTCTTTAAAAAAAGGTTTATTGTTTCTTTAAAAAAAGGAGAAATCACATTTTTAAATGTTAAATCTTCAGGATGAATGATTGTGATAGTATTGATTTGTTGAATCACTTGGATTTTAACAATAGTTGATGGCTTGTTTTATTAAAAACAATTTATATTTGGCTACTTAATAAGATTCAATGAAGAAGATATTTTTTGCTATACTGTTTTTATTTGCTGTAAATACTTATTCTCAGCTAAGTAAAACTCACTATATTCCACCACTGTCAAATTCTGTTCAACTGGCGCCTAAGTGGCAATTTATGTATATTTCTACTCCAAGTAGTACTGATGTTCATTTTAAAATTACCAACATTGGTGGAGAAATAATTAAAGGAACAGTTTCCAGAGACCAACCTTATGCGCTCGATTTGGGTACAGGAACCGATACTCAGTTGATTGTTAATAAATTTAATGTTAGCAAGGTGCTGAAAAACAAAGGATTTATTGTAGAAGCCGAAGATTTGGTTTATGTAAATGTGAGAGTTACGGCAACTCCTGAGGAATATCATGCCAGTAGTGTGGTTTCAAAGGGCTTGGCGGCTTTGGGAACAAAATTTAGAATAGGTGCTTTTACGAATAAAAGTGTGATTTTAACAACATCGGATGCTCATTATACTTTTGCTTCTATTTTGGCGACCGAAAATAATACGATTGTCTCTTTTGGAGATATTAAAACGGGAGTTTCCTTAGTAAACAACGCAAGTGTGGGGAATTTTCCGCCTCAGATAACGCTCAATAGAGGGGAAAGCTTTGTAATGGCTGTTGAAGGAACTAATGTTGCCAACAGAGACGGATTGATTGGGGCTTCTATAAGTTCAAATAAACCAATTGCGGTAAACTGTGGTTCTTTTGGTGGTACAAACGGAGATCTAAATAATTTGGATTTAGGTTTTGACCAAATTGTTCCGGCTGAAAGAATTGGGGATGAATACATTTTTGTAAAAGGGAATGGTGTTGAAATAACCGAAAAACCTTTGATTATTGCCAATGAAAATAATACTGAAATTTATGTAAACGGGAATTATTTTACTACTCTCGATGAAGGAAAGTATATTACTCTTGAAGGTAAATTTTCGGCTGAGAAGAATTTATATGTCAAAGGTTCTAAGAAGTTTTTTGCCTATCAGGGATTAGGTGGTACTCCAAGTCAGCCGAATCAAAATATGCATTTCATGCCTCCGTTGAGTTGTGAAACTCCTAAAAGTATTAATAATATCCCTTTAATCAATGAGGTAGGAAACAATAAGGATTTTATAGCTACTGTAAATATAGTTACCGAAAAAGGGGCAGTTTTGAGTTTTCTCATCAACGGAAATTCATATACGTTAACTACTTTGCCGGCAGGTATTACATCCAAAGGACCTTTGATAGTGACCGGAAATGATAAATATGTGACTTATACTCTGGTGGGACTAAAAGGAAATGTATCGGTTCTTGCAGACAAACAGGTGTATTTGTCTTATTTCGGTTCAAGTGAACATGCTACTTATGGCGGATATTATTCGGGATTTGCGTATAATCCGGAAATAAATTTTGGCAAAGCAGTTGTTAATGAAGCCAATTGTCTTCCAAACGTTAAATTATCTGTAAATGCATTATCTTCTTTTGAAGAATTTCAATGGTTTTATAATGGAGATCCTATAAACGGAGCTACAACAAATAGTCTTACTCCTGAAAACCCTGGTTTTTATCATGTGAAAGCGAATGTCAAGGGTTGCGCTCCCAGATTTTCTGATAGAATTCCGGTAAGTGTTTGTCTGGAAGATAGTGATGGCGATGGAGTTAATGACTATGTTGATATTGACAATGATAATGACGGTATTACCAATTGCGACGAATCGTTGGGTAGTGTAGATTTAGATTTAACAGCTGATACAGGTTCTGTTAGCAAGGGAGATTATTTTAATTCTTTCAATAGAGTTGTTTCTTTGAATGGAAATTCAAACTCTATAACTTTTGGAGGTGATGACGGAACTATTATAAGTCAGGTCTCAGCAGGACTGACCAATTCTCTTACCCAAACTTTCACTTTTGCCAAACCGATAAGTTTAGTGTTGGAATATGTAAAATTTGTAGGAGCAACCAATTTGTTGAACGCAGATGGAGATTTTGTTCTTGAAGTGCCAAATGATAATATTATTATGGTTTTAAACCCCGATGATCAACTATTAATAGATACCAATTATGACGGTGTTTATGAGAGTGGAGTTACTGAATATTCTTCATTTCAGATACGATTTAGATTGAAAGATTTAACTAATCCGTTGGCTGCCGGAACGGGTACATTTAAATTTTTAACCAATTTGGTAAGTAGCTTTTCTATAACTCATAAAAACCTGTCTGAAACAAAAAACAATAATGCCGCTTTTAAACTAAGTACTTCTTGCTTGCCTAAAGATTCAGATGACGATGGTCTTATAGACGAAATGGATGATGATGATGATAATGACAGGATTCCTACTTTGGTTGAGGTTTTGGGTAAAGATTATAAAGTTGTTCCTTTTATAGATGCCAATAAAAACGGGATGAACGATATTTATGAAACAGGTTTGGGAACCTTGGATTCAGATAACGATAGTGTGGCCAATTATCTGGATTTAGATAGCGATAATGATGGTATTTATGATTTGGTAGAAGCAGGACAATCTGCCTATGACACCAATAATAACGGTGTGATAGATGGAAGTGAAATTGTTGCTCCGTTGAATACTTCTTTTCCTGATAATGATTCGGATGGTTTTCCTGATTTTATTGATTCAGATAGTGATGGAGACGGTTGCTTTGATGTTGTTGAAGCCGGTTTTACAGATCCTGATGGAGATGGTTATTTAGGAAACAGTCCGGTAACGGTAGATACTCAGGGCAAAGTTACTTCTGCTTTCAATGGTTATACATTGCCTGTGAACGATGATTATATTATCAATGGTTCTATAGTGGTCACAAATTTCCCGGCAGATCAAACGGCTTGTGTTCCTCAAAATGTAAATTTTACGGTTACTGCAAATGCCGATACTTATCAATGGCAGGTTTCTGTAGATGGAAATAGTTTTTCGGATATTGCAGATAATGAAATTTATTCAGGAAGTACTACATCTACTTTACAGCTAACCAATGTGGCTTTGAATATGAATGGTTACAAATACAGGCTTGTTTTAACTAAAAAAGGTAATTCTTGTGGTTTTATTTCTCCTGAGGTTTCGCTGGAGGTGGTAATTTCAAAACCAATTAAAATAGAAAATATAGCTGTTTCAGATTTGAATGATAATATTCAGGTGGTTGTTACAGCCACTGGTTCGGGTAAATATGAATATGCGCTTGATAGTGTTTCGGGACCGTTTCAGGATTCTAATGTTTTTCAAAATGTAGAACCGGGAATTCATGATGTTTATGTACGTGATATAGAAGGTTGCGGACAGGCATCAAAAAGCATTACCGCAGTGGGAGTGCCGTCTTACTTTACGCCAAACGGAGACGGAGTAAATGAAATTTGGAGCATAAAGGGTATTAATTCGCAATTGTACAATAATTCGAAAGTTGAGATTTTTGACCGCTATGGAAAATTGGTTTATGTAGTGGCATCTGCCCAAAGCGAAGGTTGGGACGGTACCTTAAACGGATCTCCTTTGCCGGCGACCGATTATTGGTTTGTATTATACCTTGGAGATGGCAGAACAGGAAAAGGTCATTTTTCTTTGAAGAGATAACGGGTCAAGTGTATAGATAGTGTATGAAAAAGATAATTTAAATTTATCATTATCTTGTCTGATTTTGTAAACTACTTGCTTTTAAAATAAAATTTAAAATTTTGCCAAATCTTTCGTTGTAGGATTTACATGAGTGTTTTTTTACTACTTTTGCCATCGTTGTCAAATTTTTTGTAAGATTTTCGGCAGTCAATTATAATTAAAAAGAAAAAGAATGATTTTACCAATTATAGGATATGGTGATCCTGTTTTAAGAAAGGTAGGAGAGGTAATCAGTCCTGAATATCCTAACCTGAAAGAGGTAATTGCCAATATGTATGAAACTATGTACAATGCCTGTGGTGTTGGACTGGCAGCTCCTCAAGTAGCTTTGCCTATACGTTTGTTTATAGTCGATACGGCTCCTTTTGGTGAAGATGATGATTTATCAAAAGAAGAACAAGATTTATTGAAAGGATTCAAACGTACTTTTATCAATGCTAAAATCCTTAAAGAAGAAGGCGAAGAGTGGGGATTTAATGAAGGATGTTTGAGTATTCCCGAAGTTCGTGAAGATGTTTACAGACAGGAAAGAATCACAATTGAGTATTTTGATGAGGATTTCAACAAAAAAACAGAAGTTTTTGATGGTTTCATCGCACGTGTAATTCAGCACGAATACGATCATATTGAAGGTATTTTGTTTACAGACAGAATATCTTCTCTGAAGAAAACCCTTATCAAGAAAAAACTGCAAAACATTATGGATGGTAAATCCCGTCCTGATTATAAAATGAAATTTGCAGCAGTTAAAAAAGGAAGATAATCAAAGATTGTCTTTTTCTCTATTTTGAAATAAAACAGATATAAAAAATATAAATAAAACAGATATAAGATGAATTTAGATAAAATCTTAGCCATTTCAGGTAAACCAGGTTTATACACATTGAAAGTTCAAACCCGCACAGGTTTTGTTGCTGAATCTTTGATTGACGGAAAGAAAATCACCGTAAGTTTAAAAAACAATGTAAGTTTATTGTCTGAAATTTCAATTTACACTCACACAGCAGAAAAGCCGTTGGTAGAAGTAATGAGAAGTATCGCTGTTAAAGAAAACAACGGGCCTGCAATTTCTCACAAAGCTTCAAACGAAGAAATGATTGCTTACTTCACAGAAATTCTTCCGGATTACGATCAGGACAGAGTGTATCCTTCAGACATGAAAAAAGTATTCAACTGGTACAATATTTTGCAGGCAAAAGGATTGACTTCAACCGAAGCTCCTGTTGAGGCAGAAGCAGTTGCTACAGAAGAATAATTGAAATGAAAATTTAATAAAAATCCTGTTGGGAATATTTCTTGACAGGATTTCTTTTTTTATAAAAATCACAATTGAAAGATGAAGACAAACAGAGAATCTCAATTACAGGCTTTTGGACGATTATTGGATATAATGGATGATTTACGCGAAAAATGTCCTTGGGACAAAAAGCAAACTCTTCAAACTTTGCGTCATCTTACCATAGAAGAAACTTACGAATTGGGCGATGCTATTTTGGATAACGATCTAACCGAAGTCAAAAAAGAATTGGGCGATTTATTATTGCATATTGTTTTTTATGCCAAAATAGGTAGTGAAACCAAAGATTTTGATATAGCCGATGTTTGTAATGAAATTTGTGAAAAACTGATTTACCGTCATCCGCACATTTATGGAGATGTTGAGGTAAAGGATGAAGAAGAAGTAAAACAAAACTGGGAAAAACTGAAACTTAAAGAAGGAAAGAAATCAGTTCTGGAAGGTGTTCCCAAGAGTTTGCCTGCACTTGTCAAAGCAAGCAGAATTCAGGATAAAGTAAAAGGAGTTGGTTTTGATTGGGAAAAACCGGAACAGGTTTGGGAAAAAGTTCAGGAAGAATTAAACGAATTACAGGTAGAAGTAGAGTCGAATTCTCAGGACAAAATGGAATCTGAATTTGGAGACGTATTGTTTTCGATGATAAACTATGCCCGATTTTTGAATATTAATCCGGAAGATGCTTTAGAACGAACCAATAAAAAATTCATCAAAAGATTTCAATATTTAGAAAGCAAAGCCGATGAATTAGGGAAATCGTTAAAAGATATGACTTTAGCCGAAATGGATGTTTTTTGGAACGAAGCCAGAAAAATGTAGTTTATAAGCCGAATTTTATTCGGCTATTTTCTTTAATTTCGATGTGTTTTTTACCACAATTTTTTTACCCACTAACTCTATTAGTTCGTCTTTTTTGAACTCAGATAATAGACGAATACAGCTTTCTGTTGCCGTACCAATCATTCCGGCCAGTTCTTCTCTCGATAATTGAATACGTAAACTTCCGTCGTTATTTGTGCCAAAAGTATTATTGAGATAAAGTAAAGTTCCGGCTAAACGTTGTTTTACAGTTTTTTGAGCCATTGAAACCATCAGGTCATCAGCATCTTTCAAATCGCTGCAAATAGATTTCATCATGTTCATCGAAAATTGATTGTTAGAGTCAAAAAAACCGATGATCTCACTTTTAGGAATAAAACAAACTTCCATATCTTCAAGAGCAATAGCACTCAAATTTGCAGGTTCGTCGCTTATCATTGATCGTTGGCCTAAGAGTTCTCCGGGTTTGATTAATTTCACAATCTGATCTTTCCCGTTGGGGCTCAATTTTGATAATTTGCAAATTCCGTCTTTAATACAGAACAGTCCATTGATGTTTTCTCCTTCTTCAAAAATATTTTCTCCTTTTTTGATGGTGTAAGAAGTTTTGCATTCGGCCATCTTTAAAAGTTCTTCTTTATTAAGGGCTTTCAAAGAACTGAATTGTCTAACGATACATTGCTCACATTTACTCATTTGTAAGGGAATAATTGATATTTTTACAAAAGTAAGCATAAATATGACAATTGTCATCCTTTAAGAGTTAAACTCAATGCAATTTTGTATTTTGGAAAAATGGGTAAATATTATATGGACAATTCAAGTTGTTTTCACTGTGGTTTGGGAATTGTAAAGGAAGAAGAAATCGTTTTTGACGAAAAGAATTTCTGTTGTAACGGATGTAAAACAGTGTATGAAATTTTTAGTTTGAATGATTTGACTTGTTATTATGATTTTGAACAATCGCCCGGAGCTACTCCCCAAGATATAGCCGGTAAATATGATTTTCTTGACAACGAAGCTATTGTTGGGAAACTTTTAGAATTTCAAGAAGCAAAGATTTCTATTGTTTCTTTAAGTATTCCTCATATTCATTGTAGTTCCTGTATTTGGATTTTGGAAAATCTGCAAAAACTACAGCCCGGAATTTCTACTTCTCAGGTTAATTTCCCGGAAAAAAAAGTTCGGATTACTTTCAAATCCGATGAGGTTTCTCTTAAAACAATTGTTTATTTATTGAGTTCCATAGGATATGAACCCTATATAAGTCTGGAAAACTACGAAGCCGGAAAGACCAATATCGACAGAAGTTTGACTTATAAATTAGGTTTGGCATTCTTTTGTTTCGGAAACATAATGTTATTGTCTTTTCCTGAATATTTTGAGGTTAATGAATATTGGATTGAAACCTATAAACCTTTTTTTAGGTGGCTGATTTTTGCTCTGTCTTTACCATCGTTTCTTTATTCTGCCAGTGGTTATTATGTTTCGGCTTACAAAAGTATTCGTTCGGGAATGTTGAATATTGATATTCCGATTGCTTTGGGAATTATTGTCATGTTTGTGCGAAGCACTTTTGACATCGTAATGGATTATGGTTCCGGTTTTTTTGACAGCCTTACCGGATTGGTTTTCTTTATGTTGTTAGGGAAAATGTTTCAAATTAAAACGTATAGTTTTTTGAGCTTTGAAAGAGATTTTAAATCTTATTTCCCAATTGCGATTACCAAAATAAAAAGCGACGGAACTGAAGAAAGTGTACCGGTTTATGATATTGAAAAAGGAGACAGGCTTTTAATCAGAAATCAGGAATTAATTCCGGTTGACGGGATTTTGATTAGCGAAACCGCTTCTATAGATTATAGTTTTGTGACAGGTGAAGCAATTCCTATCACGAAAGTTTCGGGAGATAAGGTTTTTGCCGGAGGAAAACAAATGGGGAAAGTGGTTGAAATGGAAGTTCTGCATTCTGTGTCGCAAAGTTATTTGACTCAGTTGTGGAGTAATGATGTTTTTCAGAAAAAAATTGAGCAAAAATACAAGACAATTACAGATAAAATCAGTCGTTATTTTACTCCGGTTTTGTTGTTGATTGCCTTTCTTGGATTAGGATATTGGATTCCTATTAATGCTAACACGGCTTTCAATGTTTTTACGGCTGTTTTAATTGTGGCTTGTCCCTGCGCATTGGCTCTTACGGCTCCTTTTACCATGGGAAATGTGTTGCGTATTTTGGGAAATTATAAATTTTATCTAAAGAATGCTTTAGTTATAGAACAATTGGCTCAGGTAGATACCATTGTTTTTGATAAAACGGGTACGATTACAACCAATAAAAAATCAAATATTTCTTACGAAGGTAAAAACCTTACGGACGAAACTATTTTTATGATTAAGAATGTGATTCGTACTTCAAATCATCCTTTGAGCAGAATGCTTTATGAGTTTTTGCCTGATGTAAAAACATCGGAAAGTCAGCTAAAAGTAAAGGTTGATGATTTTAAGGAAATTACAGGCAAAGGAATTCAGGCAGAAATAAACAGAAATATTGTTCTTGTAGGTTCGGCTTCTTTTGTTTTGAATAAAAATTCTGAAGAAGATGAAGATTTGTTGCAAACAGCAGTTCATGTAAAAATTAACGATCAATATTTAGGGAAATATATCTTTAAAAACCAATATAGAGAAGGTTTGCAAAAACTATTTACAGAGTTATCAGAACGTTACGATATTAAAGTTTTGTCGGGAGATAATGAGGGTGAACGTCAAACTTTAGAAAAAATGTTGCCTTTAGAGACCGAAATGGTTTTTAATCAAAAACCGGAACAAAAGTTGGCTTTTATAGAGTCATTGCAAAAGCAAGGGAGAAATGTGATGATGGTTGGAGACGGACTGAATGATGCTGGTGCCTTGGTTCAAAGTAATGTTGGTATCGCTGTTTCAGAAAATGTAAATGTGTTTTCTCCTGCTTGTGATGCTATTTTGGATGCCGGGGAATTTGAAAGATTGAATCGTTTTATGGAACTTTCTAAGAATTCGATTACTACTATAAAAATGAGTTTCGGACTATCATTATTATATAATGTTGTAGGCTTGTATTTTGCCGTTACCGGTAATTTATTGCCGTTGGTTGCGGCAATTATAATGCCTTTAAGTACAATTACTATAGTAAGTTTTGTTACAGTAGCTACAAATATTTATTCAAAAAAGCTAAAAATAAATAAGAAGTAATGTTTTTTTGTTAATTTTAACAAAAGATACAAACAATGACAAATGTCATGTTTTGAACTTAACTCATATATTACTTTTGAATATTAAAATAATGTTAAAATGAGTGTGATATATATGTTGATAGCCATAAGTATTATCGTAGCGATTGCTTTTTTTATTGCATTTATAATGGCAGTAAAGAAAGGGCAATTTGATGACGATTACACACCTTCCGTCAGAATGTTATTTGACGATGAACTCAAGAAAACTAACCCAAAATAGAGTATAAAAATCAGAAAACAATTTAATTTATGGAGATGCAACAGTTTTATTACGACAACAAAATTGTGAAAAAATTCCTCTACGCCACGATTCTTTTTGGTGTTGTGGGGTTTTTGGTAGGATTGCTATTGGCAACAATGTTTTTATTTCCGAGTTTGACCGATGGGATTTCTTGGTTGAGCTTTGGTAGGTTGCGACCATTGCACACAAATGCAGTAATTTTTGCTTTTGTTGGAAATGCAATGTTTGCCGGAGTTTACTATTCTTTGCAACGATTATTGAAAGCGAGAATGTTCAGTGATTTTCTGAGTAATTTTAATTTCTGGGGATGGCAATTGATTATTGTGGCCGCAGCGATTACTCTTCCTTTGGGAATTACTACTTCAAAAGAATATGCTGAGTTAGAATGGCCAATAGATATTGCAATTGCATTGGTTTGGGTGGCTTTTGGAATTAATATGATTGGAACCATTTTGAAAAGAAGAGAGCGTCATTTATATGTTGCTATTTGGTTCTACATAGCTACGTTTGTGACAGTTGCAGTATTGCATATTTTCAATAGTTTGGCTTTGCCGGTAAGTTTCTTAAAAAGTTATTCTGTTTATGCAGGAGTACAAGATGCTTTGGTTCAATGGTGGTACGGTCATAATGCGGTTGCATTCTTCTTGACAACTCCATACTTAGGAATGATGTACTATTTTATTCCTAAAGCTGCTAATCGTCCGGTGTTTTCATACAGATTGTCAATTATCCACTTTTGGTCGTTAATCTTCTTATATATTTGGGCAGGGCCTCACCATTTATTGTATTCTGCATTGCCTACATGGGCTCAGAATTTAGGGGTTGTGTTTTCAGTGATGTTAATCGCTCCGTCTTGGGGAGGTATGATTAATGGTTTATTGACTTTGAGAGGTGCCTGGGATAAAGTTCGTACAGAGCCAATTCTGAAATTTTTCGTAGTTGCTATTACCGGTTATGGGATGGCTACTTTTGAAGGACCAATGTTGTCTTTGAAAAATGTAAATGCTATTGCTCACTTTACAGACTGGATTATTGCTCACGTTCACGTTGGTGCTTTGGCTTGGAACGGATTCATGGCTTTTGGAATTATCTATTGGTTAATACCAAGAATGACAAAAGGATCTTTGTATTCTCTTAAATTGGCTAATTTCCATTTCTGGATTGGTACTTTAGGTATTATTTTATATACACTACCTCTTTATGTTGCCGGATTTACTCAGGCTTCTATGTGGAAACAATTCAATCCTGACGGTTCTTTAACTTACGGAAACTTTCTGGAAACCGTAACCGCTATTATGCCTATGTATGCCATGCGTGCAGTAGGTGGTTCTATGTATGTAATTGGTATGCTTGTGTTGGTTTATAATATTTATAAAACGGTTAGAGCAAACTCAGCCGTTGAAGACGAATTGGCCGAAGCACCTGCATTGCAAAGAATAAGCCCTTCAAGAATGCCAGGTGAGAAATTCCATCCATGGTTAGAAAGAAAACCGGTGCAGTTAACAATTTTAGCTTTAGTTGCTATTTTAATTGGTGGAATTGTTCAAATTGTACCAACTATTATGGTTAAGTCAAATATTCCGACTATTGAAAGCGTAAAACCATATACACCGCTTGAACTTGTAGGTCGTGATTTGTATATCCGTGAAGGATGTGTTGGTTGTCACTCACAAATGATCCGTCCGTTCCGTAGTGAAGTAGAACGATATGGGCCACAATCAAAAGCCGGAGAATTTGTTTATGAACATCCATTCCTTTGGGGATCAAAAAGAACAGGTCCTGATTTGTTGAGACTTGGAGGAAAATATAATGATAACTGGCATTATAATCACATGTATGATCCAAGAAGTACTTCTGCAAATTCGATCATGCCAGCTTACCAATGGTTGTTTGAAAATAAAACTGCTGATATTTCTGATATTGAAGAAAAAATGAATGTAATGAGAACTCTTGGTGTTCCTTATACAGATGAAGATATCAAAAATGCTAAGGCTTCGATGAAAGAACAAGGAATGTTGATTGAAACCAATTTGCATTCAGATCCTGATTTTGTGAGAGATTATGAGGAAAGTAAAAAAGCCGCTGCCGCAAAAGGAGAAGAATTTGTTCCGATGAGTCAAAGAGAAATCGTTGCCATGATTGCTTATCTTCAACGTCTGGGTACTGATATTAAAGTAAAAAAATAACTGTATGTTCGAGCAAATAAAACATAATATGGAAACCATTTCAGGGGTTTCCATATATCCGATAGTTGCACTATTGATATTTTTTATCTTTTTTGTCGCACTTGGTATCTGGGTTTTTTCTTATAAAAAAGAAAAGATTGATGAGATGAGTGAAATTCCATTGAGATAATTGTTTATAATTTAAAAATATACAAAATGAGAAAATTAAGTCCCTTAGCATATTTAAGAATTCCCATTCTTTTCTTCGCTTTTCTAGTTCTTTTAGAATATTCAATTGATTCAGGGTCTGAATATGCCTTTGTGAAATTTCCATTGGTGGGAGTGTTTTTATTGGTGTTTCTGTTTCTTTTGATTGCAATTGAATTTACATTGAAAGCAGTTAGTAATCTAAATTATACTTTACTGACAGAGGAACAGCGTAAACAAGTAGATGCCGATGAAAATTTAAGTTTATTTCAGCAGCTTAGCAAAATTTTTGTTAAACCGGATGTGGTAGCTGAAAAAGATATCTTGTTACATCATGATTATGATGGAATTCAGGAATTAGACAATAATTTGCCACCGTGGTGGGTATATTTATTTTACGCCTGTATATTCTTTTCAGTAGTTTATATAGCTCATTTCGAATTCATGGGAGGAGATACTCAGGAACAGGAATTTGAAAAAGAAATGGCTCAGGCAAAAATAGAAGTGGAAGCTTACCAAAAGTCGGCACCGGATAATACCACAGAAGAGAATGTTACTTTATTGACTTCTCCGGCTGATTTGGCCAAAGGAAAAGAAATTTATGATACAAACTGTGTGGCTTGTCACAGAGCAGACGGAGGAGGACAAATTGGTCCAAACCTTACGGATGACAGTTGGATTTTAGGAGGAGGAATCAAAAACGTTTTTCATACTGTTGCAAATGGTGGTCGTGACGGAAAAGGTATGATTGCTTGGAAATCAAGTGGTTTGAAACCAAAAGATATTCAGCTTGTATCAAGTTATGTATTGTCTTTACAAGGAAGTAATCCGCCAAATCCAAAAGCCGCAGAAGGTGAAGTTTGGGTAGAAGGTGCTACAGAATAATATTTTTATAATACTACTTTAATTATGTCTAAGATTGCAAATGATGAGATTTTTAGAAACTCTATAGGAACACTTGATGAGAAAGGCAAACGTAAGTTTGTCTTTCCCAAAAAGCCTAAAGGGAAATTCTATGAATACAGAAAGATAGTAAGCTATTTTTTACTTACTTTTTTATTTCTGGCTCCATTTGTTAAAATAAATGGAAATCAGTTTTTGTTGTTCAATGTACTGGAACGAAGATTCAATATATTTGGATTTCCGTTCTGGCCTCAGGACTTCTATTTATTTGTATTGTCCATGATTATTGGGGTAGTATTTATTATTTTCTTTACAGTCGTTTTTGGTCGTATTTTTTGTGGATGGATTTGTCCTCAAACTATTTTTCTGGAATTAGTTTTCAGAAGAATAGAATATCTGATTGACGGTGACAGAGGTTCTCAAATGCGTTTGGATAAACAAAAATGGGATGCCGAAAAAATAAGAAAACGTATCTTAAAATGGACTATTTTCTTTATAATATCATTTTTTATTGCCAATATATTTCTAGCTTATCTTGTAGGAAGCGATAAATTATTTGTTATGATTGAGGAAGGACCTGTTACTCAGCTTAACAATTTTATTGCATTACTGATTTTTACAGGTGTTTTTTATTTTATTTTCGTTTGGTTCAGAGAACAGGTATGTATTATTGCTTGTCCTTACGGACGTTTACAGGGGGTTTTACTCGACAATAAATCTATTAATGTCGCTTACGATTTTGTGAGAGGTGAGAAAGAAAAAGGTCGTGCTAAATTCAATAAGCAAGAAGACAGAGCTGCTTCGGGAAAAGGAGATTGTATTGATTGTAAACAATGCGTGAATGTTTGTCCGATGGGAATTGATATTCGTAACGGAACTCAGTTAGAATGCACCAATTGTACCGCTTGTATTGATGAATGTGATACGATTATGGAAAGTGTAAACTTGCCAAAAGGATTGATACGCTATGCATCGGAAGATGAAATAGAGAAAAAAGAACCGTTTAAATTTACCGCAAGGATGAAAGGATATACGGTTGTTTTATCGATTCTGATTGCAGTTTTAACAGGAATGCTTTTTTTAAGAAATGATGTAGATGCTACCATTTTGCGCTTGCCGGGACAATTGTATGAACACAAGGGAGATAAAATCAGTAATATTTTTACTTATAAAATTGTAAATAAAACTATTAAAGATTTCGATAATATTCATTTCGAATTGATTTCTCAGGAAGGTAAAATTATGAGAGTAGGTGGATCTGTTTTCAAACTTAAAAAAGAAGAAATTACGCAAGGAACCCTTTTTGTTGAGATAAAACAGTCTTTGTTGACCAAGGATAAAACCAAAATTAAAATTGGAGTTTTTGATGGACATACTCTTTTGCAAACTTCAACAACAAATTTCTTAGGACCCAGAACTTATTAATTTAGGTAAATTGGCTTCTTTTGAACTAAATAAATCTTATATGAAAATCAATTGGGGAACTTCTATTGTTATTGCATTTGCGCTGTTTATATCTTTTATTTTATACTTTGTTATTAGGGTACAAACCGATTCAAAGTATGATAATGAGATGGTAATAGAGGAATATTATAAAAAAGATTCTCGTTACAGTGAAGAAATGATCAAAATGCAAAATGCCATGCAACTGAATGCTAAGCCTGCAATAAAGGTTAATTCAGACGGAGTTGAAATTGTTTTTCCGGAAGATTTTGATCCAAAACAAAACTCCGGTACAGTGTCATTTTACAGACCGTCTAACAAAAAATTAGATTTCGAAATGCCTATTTCAAATTCTAAACCATATTTATTTATACCTAAATCAGATTTGGCAGGAGGTCTTTGGGGAATTACCATTGAATGGAAATATCTTGGAAAAGAATACATGATTAAAGAAAAAATCTATTTGAACTAGAAGTTAATTTGAAAATTTGCGAATTATCTAATTTGCAAATCAGAAACTTTAAACTCTTATGGTATATACAGCTTTTTTATTTGGTTTAATCAGTAGCCTGCATTGTATTGGTATGTGTGGACCAATTGCTCTGATGCTTCCTGTTGACAGGACTAATCAAGTAAAAAAAACGTTTCAAATATTCACTTATCACATTGGCCGATTAACGGCTTATTCCTTTATCGGACTCCTTTTTGGGTTTCTTGGTAAAGGTTTTTTTATGGCAGGAATTCAGCAAAAATTGTCTGTTTTTATAGGAATTATGATGATTTTGATCGCTGTGATTCCTGAAAAAACCTTTGCAAAATATAATTTTTCTAAACCGGTTTATCGATTAATAAGTCGGCTTAAATCAGCTCTCGGAAATCAATTCAAGAAAAAGAGTTATCGTTCCATTTATACTATTGGTCTGCTCAATGGATTTTTGCCTTGCGGGATGGTGTATGTAGCTTTGTTTGGAGCTTTGGCTATGCAAAATGAATTTTTGGGAGTTTTCTATATGTTTTTGTTTGGATTAGGAACCATTCCTTTAATGAGTAGTGTGGTGTATATTCAGTCATTTATAACTGTTTCTTTTCGTAATAAAATCCAAAAAATTATTCCTTTTGTGGCTGTAATAATCGGAGTTTTGTTTATTCTAAGAGGCCTCGGATTAGGAATTCCGTATGTTTCTCCTTCCAATATCAGTTTGTTTGTGAAATCACAGCCGGATTGTCATTTATAAAATATTTAATCAGCCTTCTTTTTTAAATTATAGTTTTAAATTTTGTTAAAGATTTGTAAATATTCTATCTTTAATCGATAAAAACTATATTATGTCTTCGGAAAATCAATATTCTAATAAGTCCAAATTTACTTCGTCAGTTCGCTATCGCTCGGGTGTAAAAATTGCAAAATGGACTGCTATTATTTTTGCAATACTTTTTACTCTATTGTTATTGCTCTTTACCGGAGCCGGAATTTATTTTGAAAATAATAAGACCGAGATTGTTGCCGATATTAATAAACAGATAAACGACAATATTTCCGGAGAGGCTTCTATTGGAGATGTCAATTATAAATTTATTTCTACTTTACCCAATTTTACACTGGTCTTGAAAAACCTGGAGTTGAAAGACAGCTTGATTGCTATTCACAAACGGCCGGTTTTGAAAGCAGGTGAGGTAGAAGTTCGCTTAAATGTTTTTAGTTTACTGAAAAAAGAAATTTCTTTCAATAAAATAGTTATCAATAACGCCAAAATTGATTTATTCAAAGATAAAAATGGTATCACTAATTCAAATATTTTTAAATCCAAACCTAAGAATAAGAAAGAAAAAAGCAGCGGTGCTTCTATTTCTATAGAAAAAGTAAGTTTAAACAATGTGGTTTTTATCTCTGAAAATCAAAACCGCAACAAACTGTTTCATTTTGAAGTAGCGACTTTAAATAGTACAATTGATTATTCAGATGAAGGCTGGACAACAGAAGTGTCAATTTCTACTTTGGCAAAAAGCATGGCTTTTAATCTTCGAAAAGGAAGTTTTATAAAAGACAAAGTAGTGAAAGGTGTCTTGAAAGTAGCTTTTCTGGAAAATAAAAACAAAATCAAGGTTTCGGTTGATGATTTAGATATAGGTGAAGATTCTTTTAATATTAAAGCCAATTTCAGTTTAGACAAAGCCAATCAGCTTTTTGATATAGATATTAATACAAATATCAAATGGACAAATGCTTACAAATTGTTGTCTGATAATATTGTTAGAAGACTCAAATTTTTCGACATGAGAAAGACATTGAAGGTGCGTTGTGTTATAACCGGAGATTTGAATTCTATGGGAGATCCGGAGATTGTGGTTGATGCTGTTGTAAAAGATGATATTTTAATAATTCCCGACGGAAAGTTTGATAATTGCAGTTTCAAAGGAAGATTTACCAATAATTACAAAAACGGATTAGGAAATAACGATGCCAATTCTGCGGTTTTGATTTCTGATTTTACAGCCAAATACCAGGGAATTCCTGTAATAATGCCAAAAGCAAATATTTTGAATTTTGATAATCCTATTGCTGAAGGAAGTATTCGGTCTGATTTTAATGTCAAAAATTTAAATCAGGCATTAGGAAATAAAACATTAGATTTTGTTGGTGGTACCGGAAAAATCGATTTGAAATACAATGTTGATATTGTGAATCTGAGAATCAACAAACCTCATTTTACAGGATTGATTGATATTCAAAATGCAAAACTTAAATTCAGACAATCTAATTTGGATTTTGTTTCAAATGTAAAATTGCGATTTGTAGAAAATGATTTGAATATTGATAAGATTTCGTATGTCAGTAAGACTTCAAATTTTAACATAAATGGCAAAATAGCCGATTTTTTAAATCTTTATTATACCAATCCGGAGAAAATGGTCGCCAATTTGGATTTGAACAGCAGCAGTTTAAACATTAAAGAAATTATTAGCATTTCGGCGGGGAAAGCAGAGGTTAAAGAAACAAATAAAAAGACTTCAAAATCAGGAATGGGAATGGAGCAGGTTTTTAAAAACAGTCGGATTACCTTTCACACGTCTGTAGATAAAGTGTTTTTTGGAGCTTTTGTTGCCCGAAAGGCAAAATTTGATATTCTTGTCCATAATAACCAATTGTTTGTAGAGAAAGGAGGATTTATGGCAAGTGGAGGTAATATTCAATTCAGCGGAAAAATGATTCCGTCAGCTAAGAATTATTTGTTTGATACTTCGGTAAATGTATCAAAAGTAAATATTTCTCAGTTTTTGAAATCGTTTAATAATTTCGGAATCAAATCTTTTCAACCGGAAGATATAAAAGGAACTCTGACTTTGAATTCAAGTATAAAAGGAGGAATGACTCCATCGGGTACATTGGTTGATAATTCAGTAAATGGAAATGTTGATTTCTTTGTTTCCAATGGTGCTTTGGTAAATTTTGAACCTATTATAAAGGTTGGTAAAATTGCTTTTCCAAAAAGAGGAGTGAATAATATTGCATTCAGCGATATTATTGGGAATATGAATATTGAAGGAGAAAAAGTCAAAATTAATAAAATGAGAGTCAGCTCCAGTGTATTGAATTTTGATTTGGTTGGGATTTATTCTTTCGAAAAAGGAACCAATTTAGGTTTGACAATTCCATTGAGAAATCCGGTCAACGATATGAAAGAAAAAGATTTGCAAAAAAGAGAAGCTTTAAGAAATACAGGAGTAGTTCTCCGCTTGCTTGCTTTTGACGGTCCTGACGGCAAGATTAAAATAAAGTTTGGCAATTATGTGCCGGCTAAATAAGAAAAGCGTGTCGAAGATTTAGACACGCTTTTGAGTTTTATATAGTCATAGAAAATAAGACTGTTTCCGGAGCTTTCCTTTTTAGAAGTAAATCAAAAGCCATACAGATATTTCTAACAAAAGGTTTTCCGGCTTCGGTTACTTTTATGCCGTTTTCTTCTATGGTTATAAGTCCGTCATTTTTCATTTCCTGGAGCTGGATTAAAACATCAGGAATTTCTTCAAAATATTCTTTTTTGTCTTCCCAGGAAGTTTCAAAATGGCACATTAAATTTAAGATGTGTTTTCTTATTTTTAAATCTTCTTCGGTTAGTTTATGACCTCTAAAGACAGGCAATTCGTCCTGTTTCAACAAATTGTAATATTCTTCTATGGTTTTTACATTTTGGGCAAAACTATACCAACTGTCGCTAATAGAAGAAACTCCAAGCCCTATCATTAATTGGGTTTTTGAAGAACTGTAACCCATAAAGTTTCGGTGAAGTTTCTTTTGACTAAATGATTCATACAAACTATCGGTTTTCAAGGCAAAATGATCCATGCCGATTTCTAAATAACCGTTTTTGCTCAAAAGTTCTTTACCAACTTCATAAAGCATTCTTTTGGTTTCGTCTTTTGGAATATCTTCATCTTTGAAACCTCTTTGCCCGTTACCCTTTATCCAGGGTACATGAGCATAGCTATAGAAAGCTAATCTGTCAGGTTGAAGGGATTTTGTTTTTTCAATTGTATCGATTACATCTTCAAGTTCCTGAAACGGAAGTCCAAAAATAATATCGTGACCTATAGAAGTATAGCCAATTTCTTTTGCCCAAAGCGTTACCTTGGCAACATTATGAAAAGGTTGGATTCTATTGATGGCTTTTTGAACTTTTGGGGAATAATCCTGAACGCCAAAACTTACTCTTCTGAATCCTAAATCATAGAATTTTTGAAGATGTTCCCGGGTAGTATTGTTTGGATGTCCTTCAAAACTAAATTCATAATGATCCGCTTTTTCGGCTTTTTCAAAAATACCGTTTATTAGTTTGTCTAGTTTATCGGCAGCAAAGAATGTAGGTGTTCCTCCACCCAAATGAATTTCTTTAATTTTTGGTTTTTCATCCAAAATAGAACAATACAAAGAAAATTCTTTCAAAAGAGCTGTGATATAAGGATCTTCTACATCATGATTTTTGGTAATACGTTTGTTACAACCACAAAAAGTACACAAACTTTCGCAAAATGGCAGATGAATGTATAAACTGATTCCTTCGCTGTCGTTACTCTCTTTAAAGGCTTTTTTTAGAGTTTCTACCCAAACAGAAAGATTAAAGTCAGCTTCATTCCAATAAGGAACTGTAGGATAACTGGTGTATCTGGGTCCGGCAACGTTGTATTTTTGAAGGAGAGAATTTTTCATTATTAATACAAATTATGACGACAAAACTAAATGAATGTGAATGATTTTGAAATGATAATTATCATATTGGAATTTAAAATGCAAAAAGCCTTAAGTTTTTGTACTTAAGGCTTTGATGTTTGTGTTAAGAATATTTTTCTATTCTTGATTAGAATTCAAATTTCTGATTTGTTTTAGTTTGTCTTTCAAAATTTCCAATTGTTCTTTGTGCTTTTGAATGTTTTTTCGAACCTCTAAAACTATTGAATTTTCTTTCTTAACATTTTTTGAATTGGTAAAAAATTGAATGTTGTTTTCAAGTTGGAAAATTTCATTTTTCACTTCCTCAATTTTACGCATCAGGAAAATCTTCTCATTGTCAATTTTTCGAGTATCATTTGCTTCGCTTAATTGATCTAATTTATTGTTGAAACGCATTAAATCAGATTCTTTTTTGCTAAGACTTAATTTTTCGAACAAAGTATCAAGTATTTTGTTGAATTTTCCGTCAATGTGTCTTCTTGCAGAAGGTACTTTTCCAATTGATTTCCAGGTTTCAATATGTGTTTTTATGGCATCAAGATCGGTTTTGTGGTTTCCTGTGAATTCAAAATCTTTCAGAGTTTCAAGATAGGCTTTTTTCTTTTCAAAAGCTTCCACTTCAACCTCATTAACTTCTGCTTTTTGAGCCTTTACTTTTTCGAAGTAGTGATTGCAGGCATCTTTGAATTCTTTCCAAATTTTGTCTGAGTATTTTCTCGGAACATGACCTATTGTTTTCCATTCCTCCTGAATTTGCTTCATAATAGGAGTCGTGCTTTCAAAATCATTGCTTTCCTGCAAAGCAACTGCTTTTGCAACTAGATCAGTTTTTTTATTCAGATTTTCCAGTTGGCTTCTTTTAATATTTTTGTAAAAAGAGTTTTTCAGAACATTAAAATTGCGAACAGCAGTTTTAAAATCAGCCCAGGTTTGTTCATTGTGCTCAGTAGGGACTTTTCCGGTTGCGAAAAATTCAGCTCTCAGAATTTCTACTTTTTCAACCTGACCTTGCCAGGCTGTGTGAGAGTTCATCTTTTCTTGTGCCAAAATTTCAATTTGAGCAATAATTGCTTTTTTCTTTTCCCAATTGTTATTTTCAGCGTTTCTCTGTGCTTCAAACAATTCTTCACGTTTATCGTGAATTTGTTTTGTTAAAGAAGAAAATTGATTCCAGATTTCTTCGCGGTGTGTTTGAGAAACCGGACCTATATTTTCTTTCCAAATGCGGTGTAAATCTTGCAATTCACGGAAAGCTTTGTTTACATCGGTTTCATGAGTTAATTCCTCAACACGAGCGATGATTTTTTGTTTTTGTTCTAAATTGTGTTTGAAATCCAAATCACGTGCTTCACGATCTAAATGTAAATAATCATAGAAATTTTCTACGTGAAAGTGGTAATTATTCCAAACGTGATTGTATTTGTCTTTCGGGATTGGCCCGGCATTTTTCCATCGTTCTCTCAGTTCATTGAAATGTTTCAAAGTATCTTTGATGTTTGCCTGAGGATCGATAATTGTTTTTAATTCTTCAACAATTTGAAGTCTGGTTTCCAGATTCTTTTTTAAATTAGATTCCAGATTTTTAAAATGTTGATTTTTTTTCTCTCTGAAATCAGAGTATATATTGTCAAATTTTGATTTTAAAGGAAAATGATAGTGAAATTCTTCGTTGCTTTCCGGGTTTTCGGCATAAAATTCATCTTTTTTCTCTTCAATAAAATGATTGAATTTGTTTAAAAATGCGGTTTTTATGTGTTCTATATGTTCTTTTACCGACATTACTTTTTCAGTTGAAACCAATGTTTCTAATTCAGAAACAAGTTCTTCCATCGAAAGAGTTTCATAATCTTTCATCGGAATATTGTGTCGGTCTTTTAAAGTTTCATCTTCACTTTCTTCTGCATTACTGTTTACAATTGCGTCAATTGCTTTCTGGTTTTCGGAGTCAATAGTAGGGACGGAATTGTTTTCAGAAATTTCAACTTTAAAAGTTTCTGTTTGTGCAGTTTCTAAATTTCCATCTGCATTTTGCAGGTTATCATTCATTTGTTCTAACATTTTGTAAAATGTTTAATGGTTAAAAAATATAGGCGTAAGTTACTAAAACGTGTATGAAAATTCAAAATAAAACCCGGTATTTATGATTTTGATACTGTTTGATACCGCTAAATGTCTGTAAAATTATGTTTTAGCAATTTATCTGTTCCAGATTTCCCAGGCTTTGTCTGCTTGTATTTCAAGCATTTCCAGTCCGTTTTTAGTAATTGCGCCTTTTTCTTTCGCTTTTTTAAGGAAAGTGGTTTCTTGGGGATTATAAATTAAATCGTAAGCGATGTGTTTCGGACTGAAAAAATCATAAGGAATTTCAGGGCAAGCGTCAGTATTTGGACTTGTTCCAATTGGAGTGCAGTTAACGATTACGTGATATTCGTTAAAAATTTTTGCATCAAGTTGGTTGTAATCCAATGTTTCCGTAGAAGTTTTTCTGGAAACATAAATAGGTTCAATGTCTAATTCTTCCAAAGCAAAAGCAATCGCTTTGGCTGCTCCGCCAGTGCCTAAAATCAAAGCCTTTTCGTGATGAGGTTTTAATAAGGGAGCTATAGATTTTTTAAAACCATAATAATCGGTGTTAAAACCTTTTAGCTCTCCTTTTTTTGTAAAACCAACAGTATTTACGGCTCCAATTTGTGCCGCTTTTTTTGATAATTTGTCTAAAAAAGGAATTATACTTTCTTTATAAGGAATAGTTATGTTGAGTCCTTTCAATTCAGGATTGTCTTCAATTATATTTAAAAACTCAGTGATATTTGGAATGTCAAAATTTTCATAGGAATACCCTTTCAATCCGTTTTTCTCAAATTTATTCGAGAAATAACTTTTTGAAAAAGAGTAACCAATGTTTTTACCTATTAATCCAAATTTGTTTGAATTCACTCACTATTTGTTTTTGTGATTGTTTATTTCTTCTTGTACTGTTTTTTTTGTCCAGACAGAAGGGAATAGTTTTTCTATAATGTCGTGCTTTTTGAATTTTAGATTCAAACCTTTTTTGAGATGTGAAATACCTTCGCTGTCATTATGAATCATAAAATACAATCCGGCCAATCGATATTCAATTTCATATTTCTGAGGGAAAAACTCTGCTGCTTGTAATAAGGTTTGTATTGCGGTTTCAAATTCGCCCAAAGAGCGTAAAGCATCTACCCAAAATAACCAGGTGCTTATTTCGTAATCACCAAATTCAACTGCTTTTCTGTAGCCAATTTCTGCTTCTTCAGGAAAATGCATTCGTCTGTTTATATTGGCATATCGTTTCCAATACATAGCATTCTGGTCGTCTATACTCAAGGCTTTGTTTAGATAAAACAAGGCTTTTTGGTAGTTTTTTTGGCGCACGTAGAAATCAGTTATGGCAATCCAACCTTTATCTAAGAGTGGATCTTCATGTACTGTTTTGTAATAATATTCCAGTGCTAAAGTTTTGTTGCCTAGTTTTTCATAACATTTTCCTATGTGAAGCAAGGCAAACGATGTTGGATCTTCCAGTTCTAATGTTCTGTTGTAGCTTTCTATGGCTTCTTCGTATCGTTCCAGTTTTTCCAGTGTTTTTGCTTTTTCCATAAAAGCTCCCAGAAATTCATCGTCGGTAAACGTAGCAAATTCAAAAGCTCTTAATGCTTCTTCGTATTTTTGCAATCCGTAATACAATCGTCCGCATTGATGCCAGGCAATTTCGCTGTATGGGTTTTTGTCAATGTAGTTGTTTAGAAAATCAATTGCTTCTTCATTTTGTTCTAAAAATTCAAAACAATAAATAACATTATACAAAGAACTTTGATCTTCAAAATCTTCTTCAAGACATTTAATGAAATTGTCTTTTGCCAGTTCAAGTTCGTCCATGAAAAGATATTCCATACCGATTAAATTATATACATCGGCATAATCATCTGTATATTTCAAGGCCGTTTTTAGCGATTTTATTGCGTTTTCGTGGTCGTCTCTTTTAGAATAAATGTTGGCTCTTTGAATATAAATTTCCTCGTTATTAGGTTCAATAGCAAACAATTTATTCAACAGTTTTTCGGCTAAATCAAGGTGGTCATCATAAATCAACATTTCTACCTGAACCAGTTGAAGACTGGTTGAATTGGGATGTTGTTCTAAAGCCAGTTTTAATGCTTTTTTAGCCAACGCAGCTTTTCCTGTGTCTAAATAGTGAAGAATAATTTCTTCAAATTCTTCAGAATCAAAAAAGAGAACCTTGTTGGTTTTCAACATCGATTCAAATTTTGATAAGGATAAGTTGTAATCTCCTTCTTCGTTACTCAATTGCATCATGATTTCGTATGTTAATTATCCTTAATAAAATTAAGCATTAATTCGTTGTTTAGGAAGGAAAAAGGAATTGTTTTGAACAATTTAATTAACAGAAAGCAGGTCTTAATGGCTTTAAAATTAGGAATGTTAGTTAGTTTAAATATTGTATTCTTTCATTACTTCATCCATTGCTTCAAGAATGATGGCGCAACCTTCTCTGATTTCTGCCTCCGAAATTGTTACCGGAGGAGTGATTCTGATGGCGCAACCTTCAAAAAGTAACCAGAAAAGAATAAGCCCTTTTTCCTGACATTTCAGAATTACTTTATCAGTAATTTCAGAAGCTTTTGTCATTGCTGCCAACATCAATCCTTTTCCTCTAACTTCCTCTATCAAAGGATGTACCAAAAGAGAACGGAAGAGTTTTTCCTTCTCTAGCGTTTGTGGCATTAAATCGGTTTCAACCAATTCCTGCAAAGTTGCCAAACAAGCTGCTGCAATTACCGGATGCCCACCAAAGGTGGTAATATGACCCAGTTTTGGGTAGTGACTCAATAAATCCATCATTTCGGGAGCGGCGGTAAATGCACCAACAGGCATTCCGCCTCCCATTCCTTTACCCATAACCACAATGTCAGGAATGACATTATAATTCATAAAACCGAATAATTTTCCGGTTCTTCCAAAACCCGGTTGAATTTCGTCCAAAATCATCATGGCTCCAACTTCGGTACAACGTTCTCTTACTTTTTTCAGAAAATTGTTTTGAGGTTGAATAAATCCGGCACCTCCCTGAATGGTTTCAAGTAAAACTCCTGCGGTTTTGGTTGTAATTTTTTCTAAATCATCTTCGTTATTGAAAGTGATGAAAGCTACATCAGGAATCAACGGGCGGAAAATTTGTTTGCGTTCCTCAAATCCCATTACACTCATAGAACCCATAGTGTTTCCGTGATAAGCGTTGTGACAGGAAATAAGTTGGCTGCGTCCGGTAACACGTCGGGCCAGTTTTAAAGCTCCTTCAATGGCTTCGGTTCCGGAATTGACCAGATAGGTTTTTTGAAGAGGTTCCGGCATGTGAGCGGCCAATAATTTGCAGTATTGTACCGCCGGACTTTGGGAATATTCGCCGTAAACCATTACGTGCGAATATTTGTCCAACTGATTTTTTATAGCATCGTTGACTCTTTTGTTTTGATGACCAAGAGTGCAGGCAGAAACTCCTGCAACAAAATCTAAATATTTTTTATTATTAGTATCATAAATGTATGAGCCTATGGCGTGAGAAACTTCCATTCCTAAAGGGTAAGGAGAAGTTTGTGCCTGATATTTTAAAAAATCCTGATTCATTCTTTTTTTAGTTGTTGTTCCGAAACTTCGGGAGTGAGTTGTAAGTTATGAGTTGTAGGTTGTAATTACAGTGGTACAATATGCAACCTACAACTTATTTCCTGTTTCTTTTTCCGTAATTTTTGGTTTCTTTTCTGATTTTTATCGGCTGATTAACTCTGGAATTTTCGACTTTACTTTTTTCGACAATTTTTTCATCCAATTCGGTTTCTTCAGGAGGGAAAATGTCATCTTTAGTTTTTATTCGTTCGTCTTCCCGCCAGACAAAACCTCTTAGTTTCCGGGCGTTTTCAGGAAAATCTTCTTCAGGATTTATTGATCCTTCGATATTATTGAAACAAGTGATTTTATCTGTTTTGCCATCTTTCATGGCTAAGTTTATTTTACTGCTCACTTTCTTCTCTATTCCAATGAGTTCTAATTTGTCATAGATATAATAGATGACTTCAGTGTTTTTGATTAAATCAATATTGTCTAATTTGTTTTCCTTGAATTTTCCGTACATATTCAGTCCTTTTACCTGATTGTATCCTGTTCCTAAAGTGTCTTTTGAAATGATAAACGCATTGTTTAAAACTTTCAAGGAATCGAGTTTTTGGGTTTGTTTATCGGCAATGAGATGAATCACATCTCCGGTAATTTGGTTTTCGTCGTTCCAAAGCACAGGCCGTCCCAAAAGCTGAGTTAAACCGGTTTGGGTATTTGAATGAATAGAATCGCATTTTCCGCTCAAATCACTCTTGTAAAAACGGGCATTTTTGAAAGCTCTGATAATTCGGTTTTCGGGTTTTCCGGTTACCATTAAGATTTTTCCGTGAATGTAAACAGAATCTTTGTCAATTAAATTAATAGCCACAGCGTGTTTGGTAACAAACATAGAATCTTTTTGTTTGTACAATTCGGCATAATGACCTTTTATGATTCCTTTGTTAATAGTGTCGGTAATTTTTACATTTCGAGAAGCCGATGCAAATTCTTTTTTTCTGTCATAATAAAGACTGTCTCCTTCTATGAGCCGGTCTTTGTATTTTATGTAGGATTTTTTCAAAAAATGACCAATATTTTTTTTACTGTCATAAAATCCTCTTTCGGTATAAATAAAATCTTCTTCACTGGTAATGGTTGAGGGGCCCAATAAATAAGCATGACCGGAATTGTCGTAATAATCCAGATGATTTGATTTTAAAACATATTTTGGATTTGTAAGTGTTACAGCAGTTTGAAACTGCATTTTTTTCTCAGATGCATAATACTTACCTGATTTGCTTTTGAGAATATTTTCTTTGTTTACAATCGTTCCGGGAGTGTTGTAGTAAACTTCCTGTTTGTTCCGGTCAAAATTAATAGTATCTGTTTTCAGAGTCATATCAGGCGAACGCAAAAGAGCGTTTCCGGTTGCAAAAGCCTGTTTTATGTTTCCATTGTATTCGGCATAATTGCTGCTCAAATTGATGGTGTCTTTTTGATTGATGTTGACATTTCCAAAAGCTTTAACATAATTTTCTTTCTGAAAAAAGTAAGCTTTGTTACAGGTAATAATAGCTCCGTCATGACTGATTCGAACATTTCCGGTAAGCAAAAAAGCATCAGGAATTTCGTTTTGATTTACATCGGCAAAATCAGAATGTTCTACAGAAATTTGTTTAGGTTTTTGTGCCAAAACAGTTGTAGAGCAACATAGTATTAAACCGAAGAAAAAGTAAAATAGAAGGTTTTTCAAGAGAAATAATTTTTGTGCCAAATTTAAGTAAAATGTGTAAAGATAAATTGACCTCTGCTTAATATTTGTTGAGTATGAAAATCTAAGTAATTGTTTTGGATTAGTGTTGAATAATTCGATAGATTTAATGTTAAAATTATGTTTAAAAATCAGATAAATTAATCCGATTGAATTTATTAACTTTAAAGCATAGATGTACGTTTACAATATTAAAAACTAAAACAAAAATAATAGATATGATTAAAAATGTAACTTTAACAGGAGTTCTCATTGCTTCATTAGGATTGACATCGGCCAATGCGCAAATTAAAATTGGAGACAAAGCATTAAGTGCTGTTTCAAAAGGATTTTCAGCTTTGACTTTTAGTGATGCCGATGCTGCAAATTTGGCGAGAGAAGCTATAGCTCAGATGGATAAAGAAAATACAGTTGCTCCCGATTCAGATCCTTATGCAATGCGATTAAACCGCCTTTTCGGAAAACATAAAAACGAAAATGGGTTGGTTTTGAATTACAAAGTATATAAGAAAAACGAAATCAATGCATTTGCCTGTGCTGACGGAAGTGTGCGTGTTTTTGAGGGTTTAATGAATGTAATGGATGATAATCAGCTTTTAGCAGTTATTGGGCATGAAATTGGTCACGTTGCCAATCATGATACGAGAGATGCAATGAAAGAGATTTACAAAAAAGAGGCTGCCATTGATGCAGCAGCTTCTCAATCTAAAAAAGTTGAGAAAATGACTGAATCTCAATTGGCCAAAATTGGGAGTGCCATGTATGATAGCCATTACAGCAGAAAGCAGGAATCAGAAGCTGACATTTACTCTTATAAATTCATGAAACGTAATGGGTATAATGTAAATGCGGTTGAATCGGCATTTACAATTTTGGCAAAATTGGGTGCCGGACCATCAAATATTATTGATCAAATGATGAGTTCTCATCCGGATGCCGCAACGAGAGCTTTAAATTCAAAAGCGAGAGCTGAAGCTGACGGTTTGTACAAGCCGTATGTTCAACAACCAATTGTAAACACAGTTCCGCAACCTGCTGCTAAAACAACAACAGCAACAACAGCGAAGAAAACAACAACAGCTAAAAAGACGACAACTACTACAAAAAAGAAGTAGTTTTTAAGTCAGGAAATAAAAAAACCGGAAAAATAGTAATGTTCTTCCGGTTTTTTTATTTGGCAAAAATCACTCTCTTGTTTTTATTATTTCGGCCAAAAGTTTCTTGGCTCTCAAAATTTTTACTTTTACATTATTCAGAGGTTCTCCAATTTTGTCTGCAATTTCCTGATAACTCATTTCCTGAAAATAACGCAGTTGAATTACTTCCTGATAAGTAGGTTTTAGTTCTTTTATAAAGAGTAATAAACGAGATAAATTCTGTTCCGAAATTAAATCATCTTCGGCAGAAGGAGAAGTATCAGCGATATTATAAGCTTGTTGATGTTCCTGATCGTAATTGGTAGAAAGATGTAGTTTTTTCTTTCTAAGTAAATCAATATGAACATTTTTGGCAATCGCAATCAGCCAGGTATTAAATTGAAATTCGGGATTGTAAGTCTGAATTTTGTCAAAAGCTTTCGAAAAAGTTTCTATCGTAATGTCTTCGGTATCGGTTTCATTTTCGGTTCGTTTCAGCATAAAGCCATAAACCTCGTTCCAATAATGATCCAATAAAAAAGTAAAGGCCGTTTGGTCTCCTGTTTTCGCTTTTTCTATTTGTAATTTTATTTCCAATGTTTCGGTTTTGAAATAAGATTGACAATAAAAAGTGAAAGTTGTGTCATAATCAGAATAAATTCAATTATCGGAAACCAATATACAACATCTTTTTCTTTTAGTTTTCCTGCTGCAAATCCCATTGTAATCCATGTAAACAGATATCTAAAACCAATTAACGACAAAACAATAATCCATTCAAATTGAAAGGATAACAATATAATTGGCAATATCAGAAATAAAAGTTGAGAAGTGTAGAACAATCCCAATTGAAATTGGTCGAAACCTTTGTACAAAGTAGCTGTGGCAATATGTCTTCTTTTTTGATAAAACCAATCTTTGAAAGTGGTTTTTGGTTTTGAATAAGTGAAACTTTCGGGAGTATAGCAAATAGCCGTATTTTTCTTATTGGCTATTTGGTTTATAAACAAATCATCGTCTCCCGAACGGATTTTCATGTGATCTCGGTAACCATCTACTTTGAAAAATTCTTCTCTTTTGTAAGCCATATTTCGTCCAACTCCCATATAGGGTTTTCCAAGTTTTGCCCAGGAAAAATATTGAACAGCCGTGAGCAAAGTCTCAAATCGGATGATTTTGTTTATAAACGATTTTTGAATTTTTTCGTAAGCGCCATAACCCAAAACAATTGTTTTTTGCATAGTGAAATGAGAAGTCATTTCGGCTATCCAGTTTTCAGAAGTAGGGTAGCAGTCGGCATCTGTAAATAATAGATAATCTTTGCGAGCTGCTTTGATTCCCAAAGTCAAGGCAAATTTTTTGTTACCCCAAAAAGTTTCGTTATTGACAACTTTTACAAGGCGAATATTGTTGTATTGTTTTTCAAATTCTTCAAATATTTCAAGAGTTTCGTCGCTTGAAGCATCATCAATCAGGACAATTTCGAAGTTCGGGTAATTTTGAGTAGCTAAAATAGGAATGAATTTAGCAACGTTTTCTTCTTCATTTTTGGCGCACACAATTACCGAAACCGATATTCTTTTTGGGTTAATTTTTTCAGGATTTACAAAAGAAAATTTACCAAAAACAAATAGGTAATAGAAAAGTTGAATAACAACAATGCCTATAAATAATGCAAATATCAGTAGTAATATAGTGTTCAAAACGTAAGTAGAATTTTTTGCAAATGTACAATTCCGCAGGTAATATTAGCAGTGCAAATTCAGAAAGATTTCGCATAGTATTTTAAAATACGTCCTAAAATTTTGGGATCACGAATTATCACCAATGAATCAGCGGAAATTTGTGGAATTCGATTAAAAATTTCAGATAATATTTACTTCGGCTTCTATTTTTATACCAAAAGTTTCGAAAATTGTTTTTTGAATTTCTTTCGAAAGATTTACAATTTCCTGACCGGTTGCGTTCCCGTAATTCACCAGAACTAATGCCTGATTTTTGTGAACACCTGCATCTCCAACTCTCATTCCTTTGAATCCGGCTTTTTCAATAAGCCAACCTGCCGGCACTTTTACTTCGGTTTCCGAAACTTCAAAATATCTCATTTCGGGAAATTTTTGATGAATAGGCTCGAATTCCGTTTTTGAAATAATCGGGTTTTTGAAGAAACTGCCGCTGTTTCCGAGTTCTTTCGGGTCTGGTAATTTGCTTTTTCTGATAGCGATTACAGCATTGCTTACATCTTTAATGGTTGGGTTTTCGATATTGTTTTTCGATAATTCGCCCATAATATCTCCATAAGCAATGCTTATTTTATGGTTTTGTTTGGTAAGTTTAAAAACAACCGACGTAATCACAAATTGATCTTTTACTTCGTTTTTGAAAACACTTTCTCTGTAACCGAATTTGCAATCAGCATTATTGAAAGTTTTTATTTCCTGAGATATTATATTCATTGTTTCGCAAGAAACAAACGTATCTTTGATTTCGGCTCCGTAGGCACCAATATTTTGAACCGGAGTAGTTCCTACATTTCCCGGAATTAATGACATATTTTCGAGTCCGCCAAAATTCTGGTCAATTGTCCATAAAACAAATTCGTGCCAGTTTTCGCCTGCCTGAGCTTCTATCCAAACAAAATCATCATCTTCTTTAATTTTCTTTTTCCCTTTCAGATTTACATGAATTACCAAAGCGTTGATGTTCTGAGTTAAAAGCATATTACTTCCTCCACCCAAAATAAATTTCTTTTCGCCGGCATATTGCTGCAAAATGGTTTTTAGTTCTTCGGTAGTTTGAACTTCTACAAATTGTTTGGCTTTGGCTTCAATGCCAAAAGTATTGTGGTTTTTTAAAGAAAATTGATTGATGATTTCCATGTTTGTATGTAAGAAAGCGATGCTTTTATTTTGGTTCCAAATTTACATTTTTTATTACACAAACCCGAAGCCTCGGGAGCAAAGTACCGCAGAGAGTCACAAAGTTTTTTCGATTCTTTGTGTTTTCTTCGGTAGTCTTTCGTGAAATAAATTATTCATTCTCACTCAAAGCCCGATTTAAAAAATCATTAAGAGGTTTCAGGGCAATAAGTTTCTGAGTCATTTTAGGAACAAAATCTTCCTGAAATATTTCATCGAGATTGTATTTTTGAGTGGCTGTAAAACTTTTTAATTTCAAAAAATCTAATGCAGGGTTTTCTTTGTCGTAACCTCTTGGCGGATTTTTCAGCATTTTGCTTTCGTCCCGATTCAGGTCAGAATAAATAGCTTTGAATTTTTTATTGTTTAAAATTCCCTGTAAATCGTCGTGAAAAAAGTTGATTTCTTTTCTTATTTTTTGTAATTGTTCAGGCATAGGATTGTAGGAACCTCCGCCAAAAAAACAATCTCCGTCTTCTATATGTAGATAATATCCTGCCAATTCTCCGTTTTTGGAAGTAGGAGCCATCCAGATTCCCAAATGTGATTTGTAGGGAGATTTGTCTTTTGAGAAACGAATGTCACGATTAATTCTGAAAGTGCAGTTTTTTACTTCGAGTATTTCCAATGACGGATCGAGCGGTTTCATAGCTTCCAGAAAATCGGCTACCAATTTGTGATAGTCTTTTTTCATGATTTCATAACGCTTTTTCTGAGATTGAAACCAATCGCGATTGTTGTTGTTTTTTAAATCCTCCAGAAATATCAGGGTTTCTTTTGAAAGCATCGAAAAGTTATTTTAGTTGTTTTCTTAGGTCTTTTTCGCTGATGTAGCCTGAATGTTTCCATTGTACTGTTTTGTTCTCGTACAATAATAATGTAGGCAAGGCATCGATTTTTAGTTTCGAAACTATCGTTTTGTTTTTGTCGGCATCAATTCTAATAATAACTACTTTGTCTTTCAATTCAGATTCCATTTTGGTAAGGTAAGGAGCCATTTTCTTGCAGGGACCGCACCATTCTGCATAAAAATCAATTAAGATTTTCTTGTCTGAGTTTAAAAGGTTATCATATTCAGAAGGACTTAAACCGATAGTTTTATTGCTCGGTTTGTTTAGTCCGTCAGCATTATATTTTATAATACCGCCATCTAAGTTGTAGATTTTTGTAAAACCCATTTCTGCCAGTTTCGCTGAGGCCTTTTCGCTCCTTCCTCCGGCAAGGCAATATACATAAACAGGTTTCGATTTATCAAACGTATTAACCTGAACTTCAAAATCGGCTCCGTTCCAGTTTATGTTTTTGGCGTTGTCAATGTGTTCTGAGGCATATTCTTCGGGTGTGCGTACATCGAGGATTTGAGCATTTGGAGTTGAATTGATTTTTTCGGCAAAAACCTTCGGTTCAACGTTTTCAAATTTTCTGTTAGTTTGGCCTGAGCAGGAAATTATAAAAAAGCAAAGGCTCATAGTAATTAAGGTATGTAATTTCATGGTTTAAATTTTTTAAAAGAGAGAACTAAAATAAGGATAAATCAGGTTAGTTAATTGTTTTTTTAGTATCTCAGGAATCAGAGATTAAAGATTTTATAACTCTGATGAGTTGATTTTATGATTTCTTCAGTACGTTCCGGATGTGTATCAGAAATAAATAATTGCCCGAAAAGTTCGTCATTGACCATGGCTACAATTTTTGCTACGCGGGTTTCGTCGAGTTTGTCAAAAATATCATCGAATAATAAAATGGGATTTTCGCCACTTTGTTTTTTTACGAATTCAAATTGTGCCAGTTTCAGGGCAATCAAAAAAGATTTTTGCTGACCTTGAGAACCGAATTTCTTGATAGGGTAGTGGTCTATTTCAAACGATAAATCGTCTTTGTGAATTCCGTTGCTGGTGTATTGCAAAACGCGGTCTTTCGCAATATTTTCTTCTAGTAATTTAAGCAATGATTTTTCGTGTAATCCGCTTTCGTAAACCAATTGTACTGTTTCTTGCGAATTAGTAATAATTTGATGGTGTTTGTTGAAAATCGGAATAAAATCAGCTATGAATTGATTTCGTTTTTCATAAATCGACTGTCCCAATTCATTGAGTTGTTCATTATATATAGATAAGGTGTCGGTTTCAAAAATCTGATTAGAAGCAAAATATTTCAGTAAAGCATTGCGTTGAGTCAGCACTTTTTGATATTGAATAAGTTTCTGAAGATAAGCAGAATCGAGTTGCGAAATTACGCTGTCTATAAATTTTCTTCTTGGTTCGCTTCCTTCTGTAATCAAATCGCGGTCGGCCGGAGAAATGATAACCAATGGAATAAAACCAATGTGGTCAGAAAATTTGGTGTACAGTTTATTGTTGCGTTTCAATATTTTTTTCTGTCCTTTTTTCAGGCTGCATACAATTTGTTCGGTTCTTTCCGCTTTTTCAAATTCACCGTCAATTACAAAAAAATCTTCTCCGTGTTTGATGTTTTGTACGGCTAACGGATTGAAATAGCTTTTTCCGTAAGAAAGATGGTAAATAGCATCGAGAACATTTGTTTTTCCAATGCCGTTTTTTCCAACAAAACAATTGATCTTGTTATCGAAATCAAAGCTGACTTCTGAGAAATTCTTGTAGTTGAAAAGCGATATTTTTTTTAGATACATTTTGAGAAAGCGTACTGATTTTGTTAAAAACCCTTGGGTTTAAAGGTGTTTTTTTGGAGTGCGCAAATTATTGAAAAATATTGGTAAATATCTTTTGCATTTCAATAAAAATTTTATTTTTGCAACTCACTAAATTTTAATAAATGGCAACTTATAACAAAAGAGGATATAAAACACCTAAAGTTAAAGAAGAAAAGATTGATAACGATTTTATTGAAGATGTAAAAATTGACGAAAGCCAAAGTACTACGGCCGGGGTTTTCAATTCTTTGGACGCAACAGCTTCTAAAACGGAAGAATGGGTTGCGAAAAATCAAAAAGTTATTATTGGAGTTGTAGTAGGTGTAGCTGCTCTTGCTTTGGGTTATATGGGATACAGTAAATTTGTCGCTGAGCCAAATGAACAAGATGCTGCTGACCAAATGTTTGTAGCGCAACAGAATTTCCAAAATGCAACTGAAGGAATTGCTGCCGATTCTTTATATACACTTTCTTTGAATGGTTCTGAAGGGAAATACGGTTTTCTTAAAATTATCGAAGAATATTCAGGAACAAAATCGGCTAATTTAGCAAATTATTATGCAGGTATTGCTTATTTAAATCTAGGTAAATACGATCAGGCGATTGAATATTTAGAAAAATTCAAATCGGATGATAAAATTTTGAGTACCTTGGCTATTGGAGCTATCGGAGATGCTCATTCTCAAAAAGGTCAACAAAAAGAAGCAATGGAGTTTTATGTTAAAGCTTTTGAGTCAAACAAAAACGACTTTACTACGCCACGTTTTCTTTTGAAAGCCGGAAAAGTTGCTTTGGAATTAGGAAATAAAGCAGATGCTTTGAAGTATTTTACAGAAATTAAAGAAGCTTACGAATCAACTCAGGAAGCTCAGGGAATAGATGCTTTAATCGGTTTAGCACAATCATAAATTATGGCAACTGCAAATAAAAATTTATCGTTGTATGACAAAAACACGCTTCCAAGTGCGAAAGATTTTCGTTTTGGAATCGTTGTTTCTGAATGGAATGATCAAATAACAGAAGGTTTATATGCCGGAGCAATCGAAGCGTTGATTGACTGTGGTGCTTTTGAAGGAAACATTCTTCGTTGGAGTGTTCCGGGAAGTTTTGAATTGGTTTACGGTTCAAAGAAAATGATTGAAACTCAAAAACCGGATGTTGTTATTGCTATTGGTAGCGTTATTAAAGGCGAAACCAAGCATTTTGATTTTGTTTGCGAAGGAGTTACTCAAGGAATAAAAGACCTGAATGTTATGAACGATGTTCCTGTTATTTTCTGTGTTTTGACAGATAATAACGAGCAACAATCACTAGACAGAAGTGGTGGTGCTCACGGAAACAAAGGAACCGAAGCTGCAATTGCGGCTATCAAAATGGCTTATTTGAGAAGACAGGCTAATATGGGTTACCAGTTTCAGGGACAAAATCTTTTGACTTCAAACCAAATCCAAATTGGTGACGGAACATTGAAATTAGAAGAATAAATTTTAAAGAATTATCTAAATAAAAACCTATTCTTGTAATAAAGGATAGGTTTTTTTGTGTTCAAAAGTTTCTGGTTTTAGTATTTTGAAACAGTAGAAATTTTGTATTAAATGTTTAACTTTGGGCGTCAATCAAAAAAATAAAATGTCGAGTATAATTCAGTTATTGCCAGATCATGTTGCCAACCAGATTGCTGCCGGAGAAGTGGTTCAAAGACCAGCATCGGTGGTAAAAGAGCTGCTTGAAAACGCGGTAGATGCCGGTGCAACTGATATTAAGTTGATTATAAAAGATGCCGGAAAAACACTGGTTCAGGTAATAGATAACGGAAAAGGAATGAGCGTGACCGATGCTCGTTTGTGTTTTGCCCGACATGCAACTTCCAAGATTCGATTGGCCGAAGATTTGTTTGCACTTCATACCAAAGGTTTTCGTGGAGAAGCATTGGCTTCTATCGCTGCAATTGCCCATGTGGAATTGAAAACCAAACAAGATCAGGAAGAATTAGGGACACATCTCATAATTGAAGGAAGTAAGTTTGTTTCTCAGGATGTGGCGGTTTTGCCAAAAGGGACTTCTTTTTCTGTGAAAAACCTTTTTTTCAATATTCCGGCGAGACGCAATTTCCTGAAATCAGATACTGTAGAACATCGTCATATTGTTGATGAATTTCAACGCGTGGCTTTGGCACATCCAAATATTCATTTTTCGTATTATCATAATGGCAGTGATTTGTTCAATTTACCTCAGTCCAATTTCAGACAACGAATTGTAAATATATTTGCCGGAAAAACCAATGAAAAATTAGTTCCGATTCAGGAAACGACCGAAATTGTCGGAATTCAGGGATTTGTGAGCAAACCAGAATTTGCCAAAAAAAGCAAAGGCGAACAGTTTTTCTTTGTGAACAATAGATTTATAAAAAGTCCGTACCTGCATCATGCCGTAATGGCGGCTTATGAAGGTTTGCTAAAAGATGGTTCGCAACCAAGTTATTTTATTTATCTGGATGTTCCGCCAAATACAATAGATATTAATATTCATCCTACAAAAACGGAGATTAAGTTTGACGATGAAAGTGCTTTGTATGCAATTTTGCGTTCGGCAATTAAGCATAGTTTAGGGCAATTCAATGTGGCTCCCATTTTGGATTTCGAAAGAGATTCTTCTCTCGATACGCCTTATTCTTACAAAGATCAGGAAGGTTCTTTTCCTACAATTCAAATTGACACTGCTTTTAATCCATTTGCAACCGATGAAAAACCGGTTCGATTTAGTGGAGGTTCTGGAGGAGGATCTTATAAAAAAGAAGAAACGGCAAGTTGGGAAGGTTTATACACGGGCTTGAAGCAGGAAGCCGAAATGGTTTTTGGAACAACAGAAGAAGATATTCAGTTTGAAACCGAAGAAGTGACTTCACGCTTGTTTGAAGAGCACGAAGTTGAAAAAGCAGAAAGTAAAATCTATCAGATTCATAAAAAATACATTGTAAATCCGATTAAGTCGGGAATGTTGATTGTTGACCAGAACAGAGCGCATCAAAGGGTTTTGTATGAGCAATTTTTGACAAGTATGACCGTTCATCAGGCGGCAAGTCAGCAATTGTTGTTTCCGCTGAATTTGTATTTTTCTTCGGCAGAATTAGAATTAATTTCAGAATTGAAACCATCGCTTGTTAATACCGGTTTTGTGTTTGAAGAAACGAATGATGAACACGTGATAATTTCAGGGTTGCCTGTTAATATTTCAGAAAGTGATGTTTCGAAAGTTTTGGAAGAATTACTGAACGAATTACAACACGGAATTCCCGAAAACAGTTTTAGCCAAAATGACAGTATTGCCAAATCGATGGCGAAAAGTCTGGCTGTAAAAACAGGCGCCTACCTGACCGAAAAAGAGCAGGAAAATTTAATAAACGGACTATTTGCCTGCAAAGACCCGAATGTTTCTCCGTTTCAAAAACCTACTTTCATTACTTTGAGTGTGGAAGATTTAGACAAAAAGTTTGCATTATGATGAATGTTACTCCAACTGTAAAGCAGTTATTGATATTAAATATTATCTTTTTTATTGGTTCCCAAATGGTGCCATCCACTCAGGTTTATCTCTCTTTGTATTCCTATCAGAGTGAACATTTCCGTTTTTGGCAGCCATTTACTCACATGTTTATGCACGGTAATATGATGCATATTTTCTTTAATATGTTTGCCTTGTATTCTTTTGGATCTTTACTGGAACAGTTTTGGGGACAAGCCAAATTCCTTTTTTTCTATATTTCATGCGGGCTAGGAGCAGCATTGTTGCAAATGGTAATTAATTACTATCAATTGGAAGAAATATTGTTGAGGGCTGCTGATTTGAATCTTTCTGCCGAAACTCTAAAACAAATTCTGAATGCAAATGTTTCAGATCAGGTTCATTACCGTCCCGACTTGTTTGAAAGCGAAATCCGTCCTATTTTGCAGGATGTAGGGAAATTGAATTTGCTGAATATTGATAATTTCAAAGCTCTTTTTGAAGCGGCTCAAAGTTGTCAGGTGCCAATGGTAGGAGCTTCGGGAGCTATTTACGGACTATTGGTTGCTTTTGCTTTTATGTTTCCAAATGCTGAGTTGGCTTTAATGTTTATTCCGGTTCCTATTAAGGCAAAGTATTTTGTACCGGGGTTGCTTATAATCGATTTAACTTTGGGGATTTCAGGAAGCGGAACAGGGATTGCTCATTTTGCTCACGTTGGCGGTGCAGTAGTCGGATTTTTGATGATGTGGTATTGGAGAAAGAACCAGTTCAACAACCATCGTTGGAATTAGTAATTTTTTTAAACTTTAGGCAATAAGCTGAGTATTCGTAAACAAAGAACCATCAACCCAAAACCAACAACAATTAACTTTAATGAATATCTTAGAAGATTTAAAATTACAATACAGAATAGGAGGAGTAGCAAATAAACTCATTTATTGGAATGTGGGGTTATTTGTGATTCCTGCTGTAATTTTTGCATTGTTATCACTGTTTGGAATTTCTGTAGGATTTATGAATTGGGTAAGTTTGTCTTCCAATCCAATGGATTTGATGTGGAAACCCTGGACGATTGTAACCTATTCTTTCTTTCACGCCGGTTTTTTACATCTTTTGTTCAATATGATTGTGCTGAATTTCTCGGCTCGTTTGTTTCTTACTTATTTTAATCCTAAACAATTCCTGAGTTTGTATTTCTCGGGAGCTATTTTTTCGGGATTAATTTATATTGCCAGTTATATTCTGTTTCCTGCACTTTCGGGTTTTCAGGTAACTCTGGTTGGAGCTTCAGGAGCAATAATGGCGGTTCTTTTTGCAGCGGTTACTTATTCTCCATACAGAGAGGTTAGATTACTTTTAATAGGAAATGTTAAGCTTTGGCATATTGCTTTGTTTTTGGTTTTAGCCGATTTAATTCAGATGCCGGTTGAAAATACCGGAGGGCATTTGGCTCATTTAGGCGGTGCTTTATTCGGATTTATCTATAGTAAGCAATTACAGAAAGGAAACGATATTGGATTATGGTTTACCAAATTGATGAATACTTTGGTTAATTTGTTTGCCAAAAGAAATACATCGCCTTTCAAAAAAGTTCATAAAAATTACACAGAACCGGTTCGTAAGAAAGAAACTAAAATTGTGATGAAAGACAGAAACCAACAACAGATAGATGAGATTTTGGATAAAATCAGTCAATCTGGATATGATAGTCTTACAAAAGAAGAAAAAGAATTTTTATTCAGAGCAGGAAAATCATAAAGTCGAAAGTTGTTGTGGTTCTAAGTTTATGAACAGCCCACAACATAGAATCCACAACCTAAAGCAAAAAGAATGAAAGACCTTTCATGGTTTAATAAAGTAATGTTTTTTTTGAATATAGTCTTGGCTATATCAACCTTTATTGGTTATGTGTTGCCTTTTTTGGCTCCAAAATTATTCCCTATTTTATCGGTTCTTACTTTGTGTTTGCCCCTGCTTCTTATTCTGAATTTACTTTTTTTTGGATATTGGGCAATTCAGTTCAAAAAACAAATATTGTTATCAGGATTGGTTTTGTTGATGGGAACTACGTTTATCAATAAGTTCTATAAATTTTCATCGCAAGAACTTCCGAAGGAGGAAAAGGATTTTAAAGTAATGAGCTATAATGTTCGTTTGTTTAATAAATTCGGTTGGTCTGAAAAAGAAACCGTTCCGGTTGAAATTTCCGATTTTGTAAAAGAAAACGATCCCGATATTTTGTGTATTCAGGAATATTCAAAAACTACTGATTTTGATCACAAGCGTTACAAACATGAATTTATACTTTCAAAAGGAGATAAAATCAAAACCGGACAGGCTATTTTCTCTAAATTTCCGATTATAAATACCGGAGATATTGTTTTTCCTGATTCGAATAACAATTCTATTTTTGCCGATATAAAAAAAGGGAAAGATACTATTCGTGTATATTGTATTCACTTGCAATCTATAAAAATCTCTCCCGATGTGAATGAAATTTCGGAAGACATCAACGAGATTAATCAGAAGAAATCGGTAGTGATTCTAAGAAGAATTAGCCGGGCTTTCAGAAAACAGCAGCAGCAGGCCGAGATTATTATGAATCATAAAAAGGATTGCCAATATCCGATTATTATTTGTGGAGATATGAATAACAGTGCGTTTTCTTATGTTTACCGAAATATTAAAGGTGATTTGAACGATTGTTTTGAAGAAGCAGGAAAAGGATTAGGAAAGACATACGATTTCAATTATTATCCCGCCCGAATTGATTACATTTTTACCGACAAAAAGATGAAAATTAAAGCCTTTAATAATTTCACGGAGATTATAGATTCAGACCATTTTCCTATTATGGTGCGATTGTCTTTAGAGGAATAGGATAATTGTTTGTTGTTTCTTCAAAATTGTATTGCGTATTTCTCTGAAGTATTTGGAAATTGAAATTTAATATGAAATAGTTTTTTACTGTGTTGGTTGGTAAAATGCTCTGAGGACGGGAAACTTCGGAGAGCAGGTAAAAAATCGGCAACAAAATATAAATTTCTAGATACGCAAGAAGAAGTGTTTTACAGATTAGCGTTATTTAATCTTCATCATCTTCAAAGAAATCTCTTTCATTAAAACTAGAATCATTATAATTGTCACTTGGTGGAATAGCTCCCGGCGGATTGAACAAACCCCAATCATCCCAAATATAATTTGAAGTATCAAAACCTTCTATCCATTCGATGAATAACAACCGAAAAGCATTTAGTTCTTCCCGGATGAGATTAACATACTCCAATTCTTTATAGTTTTCATGGAGTCGTAAACTTCCTACTTGTGTATATAAGTGCATGGCATGGTCTCTGATGATAGCGGCATTTTGCATACGAATACTGTAAATATCCCCACCTTCGGCTCCTGCAATTTTGGCTGGAATTATCATAGCATCATCACACATAAGGTGTTTTGTTTGCTGAATGTATTTATCATCTTCGGGTAATGAAGCTACTAAGCTTTCGACCAATTGATAAATTAATTCTGCTTTTTGGTAAATAGGTAGGTTGTGTATCTTATTTCTGTGTGACATGATAATTTAATAAAATCGTTTTCGTTTTGTTGATGGAGGTGAAATTTACTCTTTTTTTGAAATAACTTAAAATAGTTTAAATCACAAAAAACAAAAAAGCCTGTAAATACTAGTATTTACAGGCTTTTGATATAGATTGACAACTAAGTTGTCGGGGTGGCAGGATTCGAACCTGCGGCCTCCTGCTCCCAAAGCAGGCGCGATAACCGGGCTACGCTACACCCCGTGTGTGTAATTCGAGTGCAAATATAGAGATATTTTTTAAATTAGCAAGCGGTTTTTGAAAATAGATAAAAATTATTTTCAAATAGTGATAAGTGATGTGCTTTTAAGTCTTGTTTTTCAATTTAAACTGTATTTTTGCAACGTTAAAAATCGAAAATAAAATTATTATGTCTGATACAATCGAAAAAATTAAATGTCTTATTATTGGTTCCGGGCCGGCAGGATATACCGCTGCTATTTATGCTTCCAGAGCCGATATGAATCCGGTTTTATATACAGGGATGGAGCCGGGTGGTCAGTTGACTACTACAACCGAAGTTGATAACTTTCCGGGTTATCCTGAAGGAATTGACGGACCTACCATGATGATGCAGTTACAGGCTCAAGCTGAGCGTTTTGGAACTCAGGTAAGAATTGGTCTTGCTACAGCTGTTGAGTTTTCGAAAGAAGTGGGAGGATGGCACAAAGTAATTATCGACGGAAGCAAAGAAATTCACGCTCAAACGGTAATTGTTTCAACTGGAGCTACTGCTAAATATTTAGGATTGCCAAGCGAGCAAAAATTGCGTGGAGGTGGAGTTTCTGCTTGTGCTGTTTGTGATGGTTTCTTTTACAAAAATCAGGATGTTGCTATTGTTGGTGCCGGAGATACAGCTGCTGAAGAAGCTACTTATTTGGCAAATATTTGCAAAAGCGTAACTATGTTAGTTCGTAAAGATACTTTCCGTGCGTCAAAAGCGATGGTGCACAGAGTAGAGAATACACCAAATATTACAGTTCATTTCAATTCAGAAATAGATGAGGTTTTGGGTGACGATGTTGTTGAAGGTATCAGAATGGTAAACAATCAAACAGGCGAGAAAAAAGAAGTGGCTGTAACAGGATTGTTTATTGCTATTGGTCACAAACCAAACACTGATATTTTCAAAGGTCAGTTAGAGATGGACGAAACAGGATATTTGATTACTCAAGGAAAAACAACTAAAACGAATATTCCTGGAGTTTTTGCTTGTGGTGATGTTCAGGATAAAGAATACCGTCAGGCTATTACTGCTGCCGGAACCGGATGTATGTCGGCTCTTGATGCGGAAAGATATTTGGCTACTTTGGAATAATCTTGGTAGATTTCATACAAAAAAATGGCTGTCTTTATCGGACAGCCATTTTTTTGTTGAATATTTTTTTGAATTTATTTGATAACTGATTTTTTGTAGATAATTGCGTTATCAGAAAATCTTTTCAAATCTACTTTTGGATTTCCGTAAAGTTCAATTTCACTGCTTCCGGAAGCCTCAATTCCTATTGTAGATTCGGCCAATATGTTGCAGCTGGTATAAGCTTCTGCATTTAGAATTGCATTTTTGTTGTTTAGTTTTTTACCGTTGAATTTAGAATTGTTATCAAGACGTAATTTCATATTGATAACATCTCCTTCAATTTCTGCAATTGCTTTTTGGTATAAATCACATTTCAAATCGCTTGAAGAAATCAAAGCTTTTATGTCGGAATTTTTACTTAAAATAATATTTCCTGATTCTGCTTTTGCATTCATTTCAATATGCGATTTATCGTCTGCTGAAATTGAGAACGATTTAACGCTTAGATTTAGATATAATTTAGAATTATTTAAACTTTTAAAATTGATTTCATTCAGTTTGATTTCTTCCAGAGCGGTAATTTTTGCTTTGTCTTTTACAACAACTGATTTGAAACTGTCTGTATAAATAACTCGAATTCCGAATTTTTTGAAACCAGAAATCTCTTTTACTTTTGATAAAACAAGTGTATTTCCGTTCATTTGAATTCCAAGAGCTTCGTGCAGGTTATCATCGGCTTCTATTTCAACTCCGTTTTTATCTCCTTTAATTAAGATTATTTCCAAATCGTCCAAAATTTCGATTGCATCAAAACTTTCGGTCTTTTTTTGTTCAATAGTTACAATTTTTGAGCCCTTTAATCTTTCTTTCAATTGACTGAATGCAATTGAGGAACTTAATAATATGGCTAATAAAAATGTGGTTTTTTTCATGTTTGTAGAATTTTTATTGATTTTATGCAATCGCTTTTTATCAATATTTTTGATTTTGAATTAGGGCGATTTTATTATTTATAACGTAATCTTGGATTGCAAATATAATTAAACGACTTTAAATGCGATGTTAATCGAAACAAAGAAGTTTTGTTATTTAATGTTGGTCTGTTTTTAAATTTATACATTTAGAAAAAATAAAATAAATATGAATTTCACTCCATCTAAACTCAATTTGTTTTTGCTTTTTAAACTGCCGGCAGCTTTTATTTGCGGAGTTAGAGTCAAAAAAATAAGTTTGACAACTTGTATGGTTTCTGTCCGTCATCGATGGATTAATCAAAATCCGTTCGGGTCTTTGTATTTTGCTGTTCAGGCGATGGCTGCCGAATTGACAACCGGAGCTTTGGTAAAAGCGCATATTGATTTGGTAAATAAAAAGATTTCAATGTTGGTGGTGCAAAATAAATCGGCTTTTTTAAAGAAAGCTTTGGGCAAAATAGTGTTTGAATGTAAGGAGGGAAATGAAATTTCGGCAATTTTACAGAAAGCAATTGAGACCAGCGAAGGTCAGACTTTTTGGTTGAAATCAATTGGTAAAGATGAAAGTGGAGAAGTAGTGGCTGAAATGGATTTTGAGTGGAGCGTAAAAGTGAAACAATCATAAATTGACTGATGAAAATAGTGTTGGACGACAATTTATATTTTACTGTTTTCGAGTTAAAATGGGAGTATTGAAAAAGAAATATCTTTCGGATTCAAATTCAGAATATGAGTTTTTGAATGATTTGATGAAAAGATAAAACAAAAACAACTCCGTTCGATTTTGTTGAACGGAGTTGTTTTTTATAAAATGAATCAATAATAATTATAAACCTTTGGTGGCCAAAACTAAATAATCCATAAGTATATACATCTTAAAATTTTATTAAAATTAGCTGAAACGTATTTAAAATCGATGAAATATGTCATTTTGTGCAGCGATTGAAATTAAAATAAAAAAGGAGGTGACAATTTGACATTTTTAAACAAATGGCAGTACTTTTGCAACCTGAAAAAACGACAATGAATTTTAAAAATATTTTCAAAAAAACAACAAAAATGACTACGGAGAATACGGAAATCGAAAAAGAGTTGGATGAAGCAACTTTAGAAGCAAATGCAAATGGAGAGCAACTTATTATTGAAGAATTAAGTGTTGAGGAGCAATTGGCTAATGATTTGGCGGCAGAAAAAGATAAGTATTTGCGTCTTTTTGCTGAATTTGAAAACTATAAAAGAAGAACGTCAAAAGAGCGTTTAGAATTATTCAAAACTGCAAATCAGGAAGTTTTATTGTCATTATTGCCTATTTTGGATGATTTTGACAGAGCTTTGGTTGAAATCAGAAAATCAGAAGACGATTTGCTTACTAAAGGAGTGGAGTTGATTTTTGAAAAATTGAAAAATACTCTTTCATCAAAAGGATTGGAAGAAGTAGCTGTTGTTGCCGGAGATGCATTTGATGCTGATTTTGCTGAGGCTATTACACAAATTCCGGCTCCTTCAGACAACCTTAAAGGTAAAATTGTAGATGTTTTGGAAAAAGGTTACAAATTGGGAGACAAGATCATCCGTTTTCCAAAAGTGGTAATCGGGAATTAAAAAGTTATGAAAAAAGATTTTTACGAGATATTAGGCATTTCAAAAAGTGCTGATGCTGCGGCGATAAAGAAAGCTTATCGAAAAAAGGCAATCGAATATCACCCTGATAAAAATCCAGGAGATAAAGAAGCTGAAGAGAAATTCAAGGAAGCAGCCGAGGCTTATGAAGTTTTGAGCGATCCTCAAAAGAAAGCTAAGTACGATCAGTTTGGTCATCAGGCTTTTGACGGAAGTGGTGGCTTTGGTGGTGGTCACGGCGGTATGAACATGGATGATATTTTCAGTCAGTTTGGAGATATTTTCGGTGGTGGATTTGGCGGTTTCGGTGGATTTGGTGGCGGAGGCGGTCAACGCAGAGTCAAAGGAAGCAATCTTCGAATCAAAGTGAAATTGACTTTGGAAGAAATTGCTAACGGTGTCGAGAAAAAAGTAAAAGTAAAACGCAAAGTAAAAGCACCGGGAGTTACTTACAGAACTTGTTCTACTTGTAACGGACAAGGTCAGGTAATGCGAGTAACCAATACTATTTTGGGTAGAATGCAGTCGGCAACGACTTGTCCTACTTGTGGTGGTTCCGGTCAAATTTTGGATAAAAAACCAGCCGATGCCGATTCTCAGGGTTTAATCGTTGAGGAAGAAACAGTTTCAATCAAAATACCGGCAGGAGTTTCTGACGGAATGCAATTGAAAGTGGGTAACAAAGGAAATGAAGCTCCGGGCAACAGTATTCCTGGGGATTTAATCGTGGTGATTGAAGAAATCGAACACGAAACTTTGAAGCGCGAAGGAGAAAATCTTCACTTAGATTTATATATCAGTTTCCCTGAAGCTGCCTTGGGAGTTTCTAAAGATATTGAAACCGTAAACGGAAAAGTAAGAATTAAGCTTGAAGAAGGAATTCAATCGGGCAAAATTTTGAGATTGAAAGGAAAAGGAATTCCAAGTGTAAACAGTTATGGAACCGGAGATTTATTGGTTCACGTAAATGTTTGGACTCCTAAAACTTTATCGAAAGAACAAAGACAATTTTTTGAAAACGGATTGAACGATACTAATTTTATTCCAAAACCGGAAAAATCGGATAAGTCGTTTTTTGAAAAAGTAAAAGATATGTTTTCTTAACAAATGATTCTTTTAAAAATATTTACCTTATTAATCGAATCGTATAATAAATGAATTTTCCACCCTTAATTTAAGTAAGGGTGGATTTTTTTTAGTGATTTAGCAAGAATTAAAGCTATTTTTCTATATTTACCAAAATCCTAACAAGAATGAGCAATATACTGGAAGTAAATAAAGTTGTGAAACAATATGGCAATTACACAGCTTTGAATGAGGTTTCACTAACTGTTCCTAAAGGCAGTATTTATGGACTTTTAGGACCTAATGGAGCCGGAAAAACTTCTTTAATTCGAATTATAAATCAAATTACTTTACCCGATAGCGGCGAAATTATCCTTGACGGAGAAAAATTGCAGCCAAAACACGTTCAGTACATCGGTTATTTGCCCGAAGAACGCGGTTTGTACAAGACCATGAAAGTGGGAGAGCAATGTTTGTATCTGGCTCAAATGAAAGGACTTTCAAAAGCAGAAGCCAAAAAACAATTGGAATATTGGTTTGACCGACTTGGGATTCAAGGTTGGTGGGACAAGAAAATTCAGGAATTATCTAAAGGAATGGCGCAAAAAATTCAGTTTGTGGTTTGTGTTTTACACAAGCCGAAATTACTGATTTTTGACGAACCTTTTTCCGGTTTTGATCCCGTAAACGCCAATGTTATTAAAGACGAAATTCTGGCTTTGAAAGAAAGTGGTTCTACCATTATTTTTTCCACACATAGAATGGAAAGCGTGGAAGAACTTTGCGATCATATTGCCCTGATTCATAAATCAAACAAATTGATTGAAGGAAAATTATCGGATGTAAAGAAACAATACAGAACCAATAGTTTTGAAGTTGGAATTTTATCAGACAATATTGAAGGTTTAATGTATGATTTGACGCAAAAATTCAAAGTGGGTCAGGCAGATTTTAAATCACTAAACAATGATTTGAAACTCGAAATTCAATTAGGAAATTCTACTACAAACGAATTGCTGTCTGTTTTAACACAAAGAGGGCAAGTGACTCATTTTGCTGAGAAAATACCGAGTGTGAATGATATTTTTATACAAGCAGTAACGGAGTAGAACGTTCGATTATTTGATTCTTCGAACAATCGAACAATCGGAAAATCCATCAACAGAAATCAAAATAAAAATAAATGAGTATTTTATCGTTAATAATAAAAAGAGAATTTATAGCCAAAGTACGCAACAAGTCGTTTATAGTAATGACTTTTTTGAGCCCGCTTTTGATGGTTGCTGTTGCAGTTTTTATCGCTTATCTGAGTTCGATGAAAGCCGATTTGAAACACATTGCCATTCATGACGAAACCGGACTTTTTGTTAATGAATTCAAGAATTCAGAAGAATATAAATTTGATAATCTTTCGGCTATTGATGCCAAAATAATCAAAGACAGTTTAGTAAACGAAAGATACGAAGGTTTGCTTTTGATTCCGAAAGTGAACGAAAATGAAACTTTCGAAAACAAAATTCAATACATTTCAAATGATAGTCCAAGTCTGGTTTTTATTGAAAGTATAGAAAATGTAATTGCTCAAAAAATTACAAAAGAAAATCTGATAAAGTCAAAATTAGATACTCTTGCCATTCAAAAAGCGCAGGCCAATGTAAATATTAGTCTTTCTAAGGCTTCGGGCGAGGAGAGTTTGAAAGGTCTGAATGAAATAAAAATCGGAATTGGAGGTGCTTTTGGTTATATGATTATGATGTTTATTGTTCTTTACGGTAATATGGTGATGCGAAGTGTGATCGAGGAAAAAACAAACAGAATTATCGAAATTATTATTTCATCTGTCAAACCGTTTCAGTTGATGATGGGAAAAATTATCGGAACTTCTTTGGCCGGGATTCTTCAATTTACAATCTGGGCTATAATCGGATTGTTATTAATGTTTGCAACTTCTGTTTTTTTTGGAGTAAACATTGGTCCAAGAGCCCAAATTTCACCGGAAATGACGCAGGCAGTTCAACAGGAATTTGCCGGAACAGCTCAAATGTACATTAAAGAATTATGGAATTTACCTATTGGAACTATTCTGATTTCTTTTATAGTCTATTTCACAGGAGGTTATTTTCTGTACAGTTCATTTTATGCCTCTATTGGAGCTGCGGTTGATAATGAAACCGATACCCAACAATTTATTTTACCTATAATAATGCCATTGGTTTTGGCTGTTTATATTGGATTTTTCACGGTAATGAACGATCCTCACGGTACAATTGCAACTTTGTTTTCAATGTTTCCGCTAACATCTCCAATTGTAATGTTGATGCGAATTCCGTTTGGAGTTCCGTTTTGGCAAATAGCACTTTCGGTAATCATTTTGTTCGGAACTTTCCTTTTAGTGGTTTGGTTTGCGGCAAAAATTTACCGCGTTGGAATTTTGATGTACGGCAAAAAACCAAGTTGGAAAGAGCTGTATCGTTGGTTGAAATATTAATTTTTGAGTTGTAAAGTAGCAGAGAAACAAAGTTTTTAGACTTTGTAACTTTGCCACTCTGAGACTTTGAACCTTAGAAAAAATGAGCAAAATATTAATTATAGAAGACGAAGTAGCCATCCGAAGAGTTCTGTCAAGAATACTTTCGGAAGAAAGCGATACCTATCAGGTTGAAGAAGCTGTAGATGGACTTGAGGGACTCGAAAAGATCAAAAACAATGATTACGATTTGGTTTTGTGCGATATCAAAATGCCCAAAATGGATGGGGTAGAAGTACTTGAAGCAGCCAAAAAAATAAAACCCGAAATTCCTATTGTGATGATTTCCGGTCACGGAGATATGGAAACAGCCATCAATACGATGCGTTTGGGAGCCTTTGATTATATTTCGAAACCGCCTGATTTGAATCGATTACTTAATACGGTTCGAAATGCATTAGACAGAAAGCAATTGATTATTGAGAATAAGATTCTCAAGAAGAAAGTCAGCAAAAAATATGAGATGATTGGCGAAAGTGAAGCTATCAATCATATTAAAATAATGATAGAAAAGGTGTCACCTACAGAAGCCAGAGTTCTTATTACGGGACCAAACGGAACCGGAAAAGAGTTGGTTGCACATCAACTGCACGAAAAAAGCGAAAGAGCCAATTTTCCTTTTATAGAAGTAAATTGCGCAGCAATTCCTTCAGAATTGATAGAAAGCGAGTTGTTTGGTCACGTGAAAGGCGCTTTTACTTCGGCGGTCAGAGACAGAGCCGGAAAGTTTGAAGCAGCCGATAAAGGAACCATTTTTCTGGATGAAATAGGAGATATGAGTTTGTCGGCTCAGGCCAAAGTGTTGCGGGCTTTACAGGAAAATGTAATAACCAGAGTAGGAGCCGATAAAGATATTAAAATTGATGTTCGTGTAATTGCGGCCACCAATAAAGATTTGAAACAGGAAATTGCCGAAGGTCGTTTTCGTGAAGATTTGTACCATCGTTTGGCAGTGATTTTAATTAAAGTTCCGGCTTTGAACGACAGAAGGGAAGATATACCTATGCTGATTGCTTATTTTGCCGAAAAAATAGCTTCCGAACAAGGGATTGTTGCGAAGACTTTTTCTGATGAAGCTATTAATTTATTGAAAGAATACGATTGGACAGGAAATATCCGCGAACTGAGAAATGTAGTAGAACGCCTTATTATTCTTGGAGGAAACGAAATTTCGGATAATGATGTGAAGCTGTTTGCTTCTAAATAAATAGTGATTAGTAATTAGTGAATAGTTTGGAACCGCTAATTACTAGTCACTAATCACTAATCACTAAAAAAAATGAAACTAAAAAAAATAAACGAAAAACTTCAACAAGCCTTAATTGACAATGGTTTGGTAGAAGCCAATGAATTGCAACAGGAAACATTTTCAACCATAAAAAGTGGTGTTGATGCGGTAATTCAATCTCCGGAAGGAAGCGGAAAAACTTCAACTATTGTTTTGAACGTAATTCAACGTTTGGAGAAATCCATGGGAGAAAGTACCAGAGCTTTGATTCTTGTTGAAAACAAAGAGCGCGTTCTGGAAATGGAAGAACTATTCCTGAAATTTGGGGTTTATCATGATTTAAGTATTCTTGGTGTGCATGATAAAGGAGATATTGATTATGATAAAAATATCATTTCAATGGGTCTGGACATTCTTATTGGAACTCCCAACAGAATTAATGCTATGTTTTCTTCGGCAGGATTCAATATTAACACTATAAAAATGTTTGTGGTTGATGATGCCGATGTATTATTCAAAAACAGGATGGATGCTGTAGTATTGCGATTATCCAATAGTATTGAAAAAACACAACGTTTGTTCTTTTGTTCTCAAATTACTGAAAGAGTAGAAACTTTGGCAGATAAAATTATGATTGAACCGCTTTTTTTCGAAATGGAGGAGGAAGAGGAGTAATTTGCATAAAAAACATAAAAAATAATGATATGGGATTAATTAAAATATTTTCAGGAAGCGAAATTTTAGCTTTGGCTTTACAAGAAAAAATAGAAGCAATTGGTGTGCAAACCGTTGTAAAGAATAATATTCAGTCAGCAAAATTGGCGGGTTTTGGTACTTCGGGTCAGGCAGTTGAAATTTTTATACAGGAAACCGATTTTGCAAAAGCAAATCCCGTGATTGAGGAATTCAGAATGAGTTTGTAAAGAAATAGTATTGTTTTGTAATAAGTTGGCTTCTTTTTCTTAAAAGGAAGCCAACTTATTTATTTTCAAATTGCCTCCTTTCCAAATTAAACTATCTTTGCGCCTTCAAAATTTTAATGTATTAAGATTTTTAAAATCCTAATTCTTAAATCCTAATTCCTGAATTAAAAATGATTACAGTAAACGACATAGCCGTAGAATTTGGCGGAACTACACTTTTTAGCGACGTAACTTTTGCGATTAACGAAAATGACAAAATAGCCCTGATGGGTAAAAATGGAGCAGGGAAATCGACTTTGCTTAAAATTGTGGCTGGAGCAAACAAGCCAACCCGAGGGAATATTTCGGCACCGAAAGAAGCTGTGATTGCTTACTTGCCTCAGCATTTGCTGGCGGCCGATAATTGTACGGTAATGGAAGAAACTTCTAAAGCTTTTGCCGAGGTTTTTGATATGAAAGCAGAAATTGACGAAATAAATGAGCAATTGACAATTCGTACCGATTATGAAAGTGACGATTATATGAAGTTGATTGAGCGAGTTTCAGAATTGTCTGAGAAATATTACTCTATAGAAGAAATAAATTACGAAGCCGAAGTTGAAAAAGTACTGAAAGGATTAGGATTTGAAAGAGAAGATTTTAATCGTTCTACTTCAGAATTTTCGGGAGGATGGAGAATGCGTATTGAATTGGCGAAAATCCTTTTGAAAAAACCGGATTTGATTTTGCTTGATGAGCCTACAAACCATTTGGATATGGACAGTATTCAATGGTTGGAGGATTTCTTAATCAATCAGGCAAAAGCGGTAATGGTAATTTCACATGACAGGGCTTTTGTTGATAATATTACCAATCGTACCATTGAAGTGACAATGGGTAGAATTTACGACTACAAAGCCAAATATTCTCATTATTTGGAATTACGTAAAGACCGTCGTGTGCACCAACAAAAAGCTTATGACGAGCAACAGAAATTTATTGCCGATAATCAGGCTTTTATTGAACGTTTTCGAGGGACTTTTTCAAAAACAGACGCTGTACAGTCGAGAGTTAGGATGTTAGAAAAAATTGTTCCGGTTGAAGTTGACGAAATCGATACTTCGGCTTTGAAATTAAAATTCCCACCTGCACCACGTTCAGGACAATATCCGGTAGTGGTAAAAGATTTGGTTAAATCTTATGGAGATCACGTTATTTTTAAAGATGCCAACATCGTGATTGAAAGAGGACAAAAAGTAGCTTTTGTAGGTAAAAACGGGGAAGGAAAATCGACCATGATCAAAGCCATTATGAAAGAAATTGGCATTGACGGAGGAAGTGTTGAAATAGGTCACAATGCACAAATTGGATATTTTGCACAAAATCAGGCATCTTTACTAGATGGAGATGCTACTATTTTTGAAACAATAGACCGAATTGCTGTGGGAGATATTCGTACGCAAATCAAAAATATTTTAGGAGCTTTCATGTTTCAGGGCGATGATATTCAAAAGAAAGTAAAAGTACTTTCAGGAGGAGAGAAAACCCGTTTGGCAATGATTAAATTATTATTGGAACCGGTAAATTTGCTGATTCTCGATGAGCCTTCGAACCACTTGGATATGAAAACCAAAGACATTATTAAAGATGCCTTGAGAGATTTTGACGGTACTTTGATCCTTGTATCTCACGACCGTGATTTCCTTGACGGATTGGCTACTAAAGTTTTTGAATTCGGAAACAAACGTGTGAAAGAACATTTTGAAGATATTACCGGATTCCTGGCTCACAAGAAAATGGACAGTATGAGCGAGATTGAGAAATAGATATTAAAGAGGCTGTCTAGAAAAGTAATTTTCGGATAGCCTCTTTGTTATTTGTAATATTATAGGAATGAAGTTGATTTATCTGTCTGTTGTGAATTATTGACAGAGAGATTTATATTTAGGATACTCTTCTTTGTTGCTCGCTTTCGCTGATTGTTTTTTCAAGTCGTGATAATCTTGTTTTTTCTTGTTTGGCACTCATTATCCAATGTATTGTAACTTTTTTGTAGGATGGAGGTTGTTTAGTGAAAAAGTCCCAGGCTAATTTGTTGTTTTTAAATTGTATTTCATAATCATTGGCAAGAGGCACAGGTTCTGTTTCGTGAGAATAAATTCTGGATTTATTTTCAGATCTGAGGCTGAAAGCTTTGTGTCCTTCCGGGGTCATAAGTCCGGCTTTACTGAGTTCTTCAACTTTCTTAATATTGATAGCACTCCAGATACTCGTACTTTTTCGGGGAGTGAAACGAATAGAATAACTTATCTCATCAACAGATTTTCGGACTCCGTCTATCCAACCAAAACAAAGTGCCTGATCGACAGATTCCGGCCAACTCATGGACGGTTTTCTACTGTTTACTTTATAAAAGCCAACCAGAAGTTGGGTTTCTTTTTTGTGGTTTTCTTCGAGCCATTTTCTAAATTCATCTTGTGTCGTAAAAAAGGTAGGTTTCATTTTTAGTATTTTTGAACGAATCATTTTGTCTCAAAATCAGCATTAGAAAATTATTTCAATACAGATTGCATAGATTTTAATCTGCGTAAAATCAGTGGGTTGTTTTTATAATGATTGCTAAATTTTATTGGTCTCAAAAATAGTTAAAATCATGCACTTTAGTGTATTTTGCTTTACTCAGTTAGCTGTTTTATATCGTGGTTTTCGTGAACCGTTTTGGCGGTTACAGCTTCTAGAAATATAATTAGACACAAATTTCATAAATTGACTTTGTGTGAAAATCAATTGTGTTTTTCCGTTTTGCAGATTTTTAGTTAATAGTTTTAATCTTAAAATAATTTGATAAAAAACAGAAAAGTATTAAGAACTATTTTTGAATGGAATGTTTTTGTTAAATTGCATGAAAGAATAAAACAATTAATCATGAGAAAGTTAATATCAAAATCGGTAATCTTGGCTTGTTTTTTCAGCCTGACTGTTTTTGCACAAAGCGAGAAAGATCCGGAACTGTTGGGATTGCCAGGCGATAATTTAGATCTTTATGCTGTGTTAGATCTTTTTCAAAAATCAAAAACCATTGAAGACTTTGAAAAATCATTGAATGATCAGAAAAAAGCAATTAATAATCTGGATTTAGATCTGGATAAAAAAGTTGACTTTATAAAGGTAGTTACCAAGCAAAAAGATGAGTCTTTTTCATTTATACTTCAGGTGGCAGTGAGTGAAAAAGAAACACAGGATGTGGCTGTTATTTTGGTAGATAAAGACAAAAATGGCAAAGTTACCATGCAGATTGTGGGAGACAAAGAATTGTATGGAAAGGACTATATTGTTGAACCAAAAGCCGGTGGAACGGGGGTTACTGCTAATCCGGGATATACGGGGGCAGATCCTGTTACGGTAAATGTTCCGGCATCAACAACTACTGTGATTGTTGAGCAAACGCCAATTGTTCAATATGTATATTCGCCAGCCTACGTGCCTTATTATCCGCCTTATTATTATGGATATTATCCGCCTTATTTTGCTGCTTTTACGGTAATGGCGGTGGGTATTTATCGTCATAATCATTATCATTACCATCATGGAGGTTATGGTTACCACAATACTACTATTATACATAATGAAAATAATTTCAATAATTACAATGGTAGTAGAAATACTTCCAATAGAGTGACACATAATAATGCCAGCGGCAGGTATAGTGAAGGAAATAGAGGTGGGAATCGTCAGTCTGGTGTTTCTGCATCGACCCGTCCGTCAACAGGGACTTCAAATCGTCCATCTGCATCAACACGTCCATCAACAGGAGGAGATCGTTCTTTAGGAGGTGCTTCAGGTTCAACACGTCCATCTGCCGGGACATCAGACCGTTCTTTTGGAGGAGCTTCGGGCTCAACACGTCCGTCAGCTACAAATTCTTCAGTAGGAGAAGGTCGTACCAGAAGTAGTGGTGGGTTTAGTGGCGGTGGAATGAGAGGTGGCGGCGGAGGCGGTGGCCGAAGAAGATAATTAATTTTTATGACAGTCCGCAAAATGTACCAAGTATGTTTTTTTGCCACTGATTTCACAGATTCTCACAGATTTCATTCCTATTCTTAAAGAAATCTGTGCAAATATTTTTATCCCGATAGTTATCGGGAGTGGTCAATTTTATCGGTTTGGTATTAGTCACGGATAGTCATATTAATTCTAATGAATTGCTATAAACAAAGCGTGGACGGAAAGTACTTTCCGTCCACGCTTTGTTTTAAACAGATTTTAGATCTTTATTTGTCAGGCATATCAGAAGTACTCATGTCTCTCAGACTTACATATTTGCCATCTCGTTTTTCAAATAAACTCATGTAATTTCCGCTATTAATGATTGTATTAGTGGAATCGACTACTTTAAAAGAACCAATTTCTACAACCTGATTTCCGTCACTCGAAACAAAAACTTCGTTGGTTTTGTAAGAGATTTTATTAGAATTTTTGGAAATGCCCGATTTCAGAAATTCTACAATTGCTTCTTTTCCTTCTAAAGGCGGTCTGTTTTGAAAAAAACTGACCGCCTCATCTGCATAATAGCCTATTTTTTTGATTTCTCCCGAATTATAAGTCGCAGCATATTCATCTTCTTTGGCTTGAATTTCTTTTTTTATCTGTTCCTTATCAACTACAACTGCTGTAGTTTCTTCTTTTTTGCTATTGCAGGCAAACATTAAAGTTGTTGTGCCTGTTAATAATACTCCTTTTAGAATTCTATTTTTCATAATGATAAAATTTTAAGCTTATGCTTAAAATTAATATAAAAATCATAATATCAGCATGTTTATTTGAAAAATATAATCTTAGTGTTGGCTTTGTGTGTGAAATAATTCTCTATTACGGAATTCCGGATGAAAGATGGTTATTCATTATAATTGGAGTAGTTTTGCACTTCAAAATTTTAAAAATGAATTTTTCTCAATATACAAAAGAGTTTTCGTATAATTTTAAGTTGGCCTATCCTGTGATTTTGGGAATGTTAGGGCATACCTTAATCGGAATTGTAGATAAATTAATGGTTGGACGTTTGGGTTCGGCCGAGCTTGCAGCTGTTTCTTTGGGAAACAGTTTTGTGTTTATAGCAATGTCTTTAGGAATTGGTTTTTCAACCGCACTTACTCCAATTGTGGCAGAAGCCGATGCCGAGAAAAACACAAATAAGTTAAGATCTGCCTTTCATCACGGATTGTTTTTGTGTACTATTTTGGGAGTTGTCCTTTTTGGACTGGTTATTTTGGCAAAACCATTAATGTATCAGATGGGACAACCCGAAGAAGTTGTTGAGTTGGCGGTTCCGTATCTCAATTGGGTGGCATTTTCGTTGATTCCAATTGTGATTTATCAGGGATATAAACAATTTGCAGACGGTCTTTCAATGACAAAATATTCTATGTATGCCATTGTTTTGTCTAATGTGGTGCACATTATACTGAACTATATCTTGATTTATGGTTTTTGGATATTCCCGAAATTAGGAATATTGGGAGCCGCTTTGGGAACGGTTATTTCCCGGTTTATGATGGTTGTTTTTATGCATGTAATTTTGGCCAAGCAAAAAGAATTGAAGAAGTATTTCAAAGACTTTAGCTTTGATGAGATTAAGAAATCAATGATAAAGAAAATAGTTAATCTGGGAACACCATCGGCTATGCAAATGCTTTTTGAAGTAGCTCTTTTTACCGCTGCGGTTTGGCTTACGGGCAGTCTGGGGAAAACCAGTCAGGCGGCCAATGAAATTGCGTTGAGTATTGCAACTGTGACCTTTATGTTTGCCATGGGATTGAGTGTAACAGCCATGATTAGAGTTAGTAACCAAAAAGGATTGGGAGATTACAAAAACCTGATCGTTGTGGCTCGTTCTATTTTTCTTTTGGCAGTATTGTTAGAAGTTATATTTGCAGTCTTTTTTATTGTTTTTTACAATGTTTTGCCAAGGTTCTTTTTGGATATGAACGATGCATCTCAAGCTGTAGATAATGCTGAGGTGATAATGATAGCATCTAAATTATTGATAGTTGCTGCGATTTTTCAAATTTCAGATGGAATACAGGTTGTGGTTTTGGGAGCTTTGAGAGGGTTGCAGGACGTGAAAATACCGATGTATATTACTTTTATAGCCTATTGGGTAGTTGGTTTTCCGGTTTCTTATTACTTGGGTCTTCATACCGAATTGAAAGCAGTAGGAGTTTGGTTAGGACTTTTGGCCGGACTTACATTTGCTTCTTTATTTTTGTACCTTCGTTTTTCGAAATTAACAAAGAAGTTGCTTATTAGTAATTCTTAAAGAATAAAGAATAAAGAACATAGAATAAAGAATAACAAACAATAAACATAAAATGGAATTACCAAAATTTTTACTGGGAGATAATACTGATTTTGCCGAAGATATTTTCATTATTCACCTGGATTATCCAAGATTTATCATCAATCTTAAAGACGATGAGGTGGAATTTTTGGAAGAAGCCGAAGATCTTGATGAAGCTGAATTAAACGCCGAAATGGAAGGATTGATTGAACAGGCAACTGCTTTTTACGACAGAGAAATGGAACGTTATGAAGCAGAGTAAATAAGTTGAAAGTCTTGTTGCAGTAAAAATAACCGGGAAACAAGAATAACACTTAGTTTACTAACTAAACCGCTTGGACTTAAAGTTTATAGGTTTGATTAGCAGACTGAAAGTCTGCATGGTTGGAATATTTATTTTTTTTTGTCACATCCCGAAATTTCGGGATCAAGATTAGCACTGATTAATCTGTGTGAATCTGTTTAATCAGTGGCTGAAAATTTTTAGAAACTGAAAGCTAAATGCACTAAAAGTGCATAGTTTTAAACTATTTTTGAGACCAAATAAAAAGTAGGATAAAGGATGAGAACTCATTTTTATCCTACTTTTTATTTGTTGTTATTAAGAGTCTGTTTAAATTTCACAAATTAAGAATTGCTTGTGCTTTTTTATTATTTACCTCAGTTCGATTATTAGATAATTGATTTACAAAGTGGTTTGGATTCCTGCAAGGTTTAAAAAAACCTTGTAGGTATTGTTCTTTGTGTATTTAAATACCTACAAGGTCAAAAAAAAGACCTTGCAGGAAAATATAAAATTATAAAACACTACTATTCAATATTCTGAAATCTATATTCTGGAATTATTTCACAGAGTTTCACAGAGAACACACAAAGATTCTAATCCAATCTTGTCATCCGACGAATGAGGACACGAGCGATAGCGAACTGGCGAAGCAATCTCCGTAAGTAACTCCTGTGTTGTACTTAGTTTGTAGATTATTGGGATAAAAAAACGTTATTTTAACCTTTCAGGGTTCAAAACCCTGAAAGGGATAAGAAAGGGTTGACAGGAATTTGATTAATGGTATTTTATTGATTGTCATCTAGTAATAATTCTATTATTTGATAGATATATTACTACGCGAAATATTTTTCAATATTATTAAAATGTTAAAGTATGAATCGTTGACTACTAAAAACAATAACTATCAAGATATTTTGTATTTTGCGACACCAAATCCTACATTTTATCGTTTATTAAGAATAGATAAGTTTTAACCTGCAATATTAACTAAAACCATAAAACCTAAAACCTTGGCTAAAATTAAACACAACAATCCGTATGATCTGGTAGATAATGTAGTTACTTCTGCAAAAAACAAAAAGTTGATGCACCTTTGTTCGCAAGAAGAAGAATTCAACGGCAAATTCTTAAAAATAAATGACGACGAATTGGTAAATTTTGGTACCTGTGGTTATTTAGGTTTAGAAAAACATCCGCAAGTACTGGACAAAAGTCAGGAATTATTATATAAATACGGTTCTCATTTTTCTATTTCAAGATCGTTTGTAAAGGCTCCTTATCTGGCCGAATTAGAAGGACTTGTTAGTCAGATTTTCGATAATCATCCGGTAGTGGTTTTTACTTCAACTTCTGTAGGGCACCAATCGGTTTTAGGAACAATTATAGGAGCCGATGATTTGATAATTTTAGATCAGCAGGTACATTACAGCGTGCAATATCCTTGTCAGTATGCCAAGTTACAAGGGACAATGGTAAAAATGATTCGTCATAACAACATGGAAATGTTGGAAGATTTCATTAAAAGAGGGTATAACCAATATGAGAAAATCTGGTACATGGCCGATGGAGTATATTCTATGCACGGAGATTTGCCTCATAAAGAAGAATTACTCAGGTTAATGGAAAAATACCCAAAATTACATCTGTATTTTGACGATGCACACGGTGTGGGATGGACCGGTAAAAACGGATCGGGAAGCGTTTTTGAAGATTTCAAGCACAGCAACAGAGTTATTTTAATGAGTACTCTGGCCAAAGGTTTTGGATGTATTGGTGGGATTGCTGTTTTCAACGATCAGGAAATGCATAGAAAAGTAGATACCTATGGTGGAATTCTTTCTTATACACATCCGTTATCTCCTTCAAATGTAGGGGCGGCCATTGGAGCAGCCAAGTTAATGCTTTCGGATAAAATTCATCAATATCAGTATGAATTGAGAGATTTGATGGATTATTTGAATGCAAAACTACATGAATTGAACTTGCCTAATACTTCTTCCGACGAAACTCCTATTTATTTCATCGGGACAGGTTCGGTAAAAGTGACTTATAATTTAATTGCAAAAGTGTTGGCAGACGGGTTGTATGTAAATACAGCCACATTCCCGGTAGTTCCAAATGATAAATGTGGTTTGAGATTTACCTTAACGCGTCATAATACAAAAGAACAAATAGATCAGTTGGTGGAGTCTATTGCACGAAATTTTCCTTTGGCTGTTGAAGAAGAAAACGAAGACATCGAAAAAATCTATAAAACTTTCAATATTCCGTACAAAGGAAAAAATAATATTAAAAAGACCGAGGCCGATATAATTACCGTAGAAACCTACAACAGTATCCGCCAAATAGAGGTACAGGTTTGGGACACTATTTTTAAAGACAAAGGAAATTTCTCTCATAGCGGTTTGTGTGCCATAGAAGAGATTTTCTCTAACAATGATAAGATCGAAGAAAATTGGGGTTTTCATTATTTGATTATAAAAGACCAAAACAACCAAATTATATTGGCAACACATTTTACCAGTGCCCTTTACAAAGACGATTTGTTGGCTCCCGAAAATGTTTCCAAAAAAATTGAAGAACAAAGAAAAGAAGACCCTTATTATTTGTGTTCAAAAACCTTGGCTATGGGATCGCTTTTTACCGAAGGAGAACATTTGTTTGTAAATGATACCCATCCTTTGGCAAAAACAGCTTTAGATCAAATGGTTCTGGAAACCGATAAGTTTAAAAAACAAACCAATTCATCGGTTGTGATTTTAAGAGATTTTCAAACTAATTCTAAATATGAAAGTTATTTTGAAAATGAAGGTTTTGCCAAAGTAAGTATGCCAAATTCTTTGCAATTGAAGAATGTTACATGGAAAACAGAAGAAGAAATGTTGGCAACAATTAATTCTAGTAAGAAAAGAGAAGGTATTAGATATTATGCTCTAAGAAATGAACCTTTGTTTGATATAACTGTTAAAAAGAATTTGACTGCCGAAGAAGCTAAAATTTGTTTTGATTTGTTTTCGAATGTAAAAGCAAGAAACTACGGATTCAATTTCTTTCATTATCCTTCAAAAACCACCGAAGTTTTGTCTAAATATGACGAATATGAATTTTTGATACTGACTTTTAAAGGAGAAAAAGAGATTGTTGCCTGTGCCTGGATTTATCAGGGAACCGACCATTCTTCTCCAATGATTGTTGGTTTGCATGATGATTATATTAAAACTCATAAAACATATCAGCAAATTGTTTATCAGATAAACAAAAGAGCGAGAGAATTAGATAAGAAGGATATTTTTTGCGGTTTCTCGGCCGATTTTGAAAAAGAAAAATACGGAGCGATTCCGGTACCTACGTTTGCTTATATTAAAATTGATGATACATTTAACTCTGAATTAATTAATAGTTATTCGAGCTTATAATATGGAGGAAATTGAAAATGAATATGTGAAGTTTTGGTTTGAAAACGGAATATTGTTCGATGAATTAAAAAGATCTACTCAAATCACTAAAGATATAATGATAGGATTAGTAGAATTAAGAACAACGATTTCAGACAATAAAAAGCAATATTGGTGTATGGATGGAATCAATGTAAAATCTATCGATAAAGAAGCGAGAGATTATGCTGATAAATATGGTCAAGATTTATTATTTGCTACAGCTGCATTGGTTAATTCACATCTTACTAAATTCATGTTTAACACTTTTTTAAAATTGAAAAATCCGGTAATCCCTTTTCAAGTTTTTACAAAAAAGGAAGAAGCGATTGAATGGTTATTGGAGATTAAAGCTAAAAATGAAAACAAATAATATTAATTATATTTCAAATGAATGAAATAGAAAACGAATACGTTAGGTTCTGGAAACAAGAAGGAATATTATATAGTGTTTTTAAAAAGCCTATATATGCCGGATTGGAAGATACTAAAAGTATAATTGACCTGAGACATATTATTTCAGAAAATGAAAATCAATATTGGGTAATGGATATGAAAAACCTAAGATATGTTTCAAATGAAGCCAAAATGTATATTGATGAAAAAGGTCATGATTTCGTTCAAGCTTGTGCTGTAGTTACGTGTTCTTTTCTTAATAAATTTATGATTGATATTTTTATAAATATGAAAAAGTCTAAAGTTCCAGTGAAATCTTTTTCAACTGAAGAAAGCGCTGTTGCATGGCTAAAAGAAATGCAGAATTCAAATAATACAGGAATTAATGTAAATATTGGAGAAGAACATTTATCCTGATAATTTTTGAGGTTTAAAAATAATAAGGCAGAATTGATAAGTTTTTGTTTTTCAGTTGATAGAAAAGCAGGCTTTTTCCACATAGTTATGTGTAACTATGAAAAGCAAAGCGACTATACACCGGTTAGAAAGAACTATGTATCTATGTGTTAAAGAAAAAAAACGTTATTCTAACCCTTTCAGAGTTCAAAACCCCTGAAAGGGTTAAAAAGATAAAAATATTATTGTGCAAAGTTTTAAAAAGAGTAACAGATTCTCTTTGATAAAGCTGTAATAAAAATAGAAAAAATGTTAAATTAATCCGTTGGGTGTAATTAGTTGCCGAAGATAAATTCTCGTCAGTTCGAGTAAATTTTCAGAAAAAGCGAACAGCATTTTCTGAAAATTGTATCGAGAACAAGAGAATTTATCTTTCAAAATGGTTCTTGATACTCCCTAATATTCGGGATTGTTTCGTTTCACTGCACAAAAAACACTCGAACTGACGATTCGTATAATTACACCCAATGGGTTAAAATATATTAAAACATTGAATTTCTAACAATAAAAGAGCAATTGATTGGTTTAATGGAGATAAAGAATAAAAATATAGCAGTAAATGTCTAAGCTTAAAGAAATATTTGCTCTTGTGCGTTCTATAAATGAAGATGAATTTCAAGAGGCACTTACAGAAGGAGAAAGTTTGGATGAACTCCATTCAGAATTACTTTTTTTGTCAAAAAAATTAGAATCGCGTAAAAAAAGAACCAATTTAATTATTGAACATATTTCAAATTGTTATGCCGGAGATTTTTTTAGCATGTTGCCTATTTCCGAAGAAGAAGACGAACTTGATGTAGTTTGTATGGGTTTTAATACCTATATGGAAGAACTCAAATCGGTAATGGTTTCTAAAGAGCTATTGGAAGAAAAAAATCAGAAATTATTAGAAGAAAAGAATCGTTCTGAACAACTGGCAAAAGCAAAAGATGATTTTATGTCGAGTATGAGCCACGAAATCCGTACACCTTTGAACGGAATTTTGGGTTTTACCAATATTTTGCTCGAAAATACAGCTACAGATACCGAAAGCCTGAAACAATTAAATTATATCAAGACTTTGGGAGATAGCCTTATGGTTATTGTAAATGATATTTTAGATTTGGCCAGCATTGAATCGGGACAAATTTCAATCGAAGAAAAACCTTTCAACCTGCCAATTATTACAAAATTGGTTTACAATACCTTTTCAATCAAAGCCGCCGAAAAAGAAGTCGATTTTAGTGTTTTGGTCGATTCAAATATTCCTGCCGATTTTATAGGAGATCCCAACCGAATATCTCAGATATTGTACAATTTGGTAAGCAATGCCATAAAATTTACCCACGCAAAAGGCAAAGTAGGTTTAAGGATTTGTCTTGATAAAAAGAAAAACGACAATTATTTTGTCAAGATGATTGTTAAAGACACAGGAATTGGAATCGCCAATAATAAACTGGCTTCTATTTATGATCCTTTTGTTCAGGTCAGTAACGATGAAGCCAGACAATTAGGCGGAACCGGATTGGGACTTTCGATCGTAAAAAGAATTGTTTCAATGATGAAAGGAGAAATAACTGTTGAAAGCGAATTAGGTTTCGGAACCACTTTTACAGTAACAATTCCTTTGAAAGAGTCTTTATCTAATTCGGTAAAAGCAAAAAAAGCGAATAAAAACCGCGATTCAAAATCATTTGGCGACAAAAAAGTAAAAGTACTTTTGGCCGAAGACAATAGAATAAACCAACTGTTGGCCCAAAAGATTTTGTCGGGATTCAAATTTGAACACGTAACGGTTGGAAACGGAAGAGAAGCCGTAGAAGCTGTAGAAAAAGAAGATTTTGATGTAATCTTAATGGATCTTATGATGCCCGAGATGAATGGCTATGAAGCAGCAGTGGCTATACGCGATCTGGAAGACCGTCAGAAAAAAAACATTCCCATTATTGCCCTGACAGCCGTAGTAGTTGGTTCGGTTGCCGAAAAGTGCGCCGAAGTAGGAATTGATAAATACCTTTCAAAACCTTTTAAATCGGAAGAACTCTATGAATATATTGTCGATATAGTTCAGCCATAATCCGCAATAGAAGTTTTTCGCAGTCCTGATGTTTTAAAATTGTGTCCACACGATAAAATGCTTCGGGATTGTGTTTGCCTTTGCGTATCTCTGCGTAATATTTTATTGGTCTCAAAAATAGTTTAAAACTATGCACTTTTAGTGCATCAACTTTAGTTTTTAAAAATTTTCAGCCACTGATTAAACAGATTCACACAGATTAATCAGTGCTAATCTTGAAATCAGTGGCAAAAAAATAAATATTCCAACCATGCAGACTTTCAGTCTGCCAATCAAATCTATGGACTTTAAGTCCATAGTGGTTTATTCTTTAAAATATTTTTTCAACAATAATTGAGCAGCTACAAAAGGTGAAATTTCATTGTCTTGCACTGCTTTTTTATTTTCTTCCAGTAACGTTTTTATTTCCGGATGGTTGTAAAAATGGGTAGTCAGTTGCTCGTTGATAGTTTCAAGCATCCAATATTGATTTTGAGAAGCTCTTTTTTCAAAGAAATGATTATTTCCTTTAGTCAAATTCAAAAAGTCTGAAATAGTTTGCCAAACTTCACTGATGCCTTCGTTTGTCAAAGAACTGCAAGTTGAGGTAGTAGGTGTCCAGCCCGATTTTTTGGCAGGGAATAAGTGTAACGCCCGGTTGAATTCAGTTTTGGCTAATCTTGCCTTTTTGATATTATCTCCATCAGCTTTATTAATGACAATAGCATCAGCCATTTCCATAATTCCGCGTTTAATACCCTGAAGTTCATCGCCGGCACCGGCAATTTTCAGCAATAAAAAGAAATCGACCATACTGTGAACGGCAGTTTCACTTTGTCCGACACCCACAGTTTCTATAATAATTGTATCATAACCGCAAGCTTCACAAAGAGTAATGGTTTCACGGGTTTTTCGGGCTACACCGCCCAATGTGTCTCCCGAAGCAGAAGGCCGGATATAAGCGTTTTTGTCTTTTACCAATTCTTCCATTCGGGTTTTGTCTCCCAAAATACTTCCGTGCGAAATAGAACTGCTGGGATCTACGGCCAAAACAGCTACCTTTTTGCCCAAACCGGTCAGGTATTTCCCAAAAGCTTCAATGAATGTACTTTTCCCCACTCCCGGAACTCCGGTAATCCCAATACGGACAGATTTGTTGGCGTGAGGCAAACAGGCATTAATTATCTCATTGGCTTTGGTCAGATGAGTCGGATTTGTACTTTCCACTAAAGTAATTGCTCTACTCAACGCAGTTATATTTCCTGTCAAAATACCCGAAACCAATTCTTCTGCCGATGGCTGTTGCCGTTTTAATTTTTTAATCTGTTCAATAGCATTGGCACTGGTAACTTCCGGTTGTTCTACACCGTTGATTTCTGTTAAAGCCGATTTTTTGCGTGGATTTTCCAAGGGAATTTTATTTTACATTAAACCCAAATTATGCGATAGTCCATAAATTCAACATTTTAGGATTCTTTTTTAACCGCAAGGGGCGCAATTATTAGTATTTATTTGTCTTTACTTTGCGCAAAGACCGCAAAGCTTTGCGAACTTAAAGTATCTGTAATTAAAGAAACCTTGCGAACTTTGCGGTTAAATCTTAATCATGAATCCAGATTAAACAAAAATAGAATAAATAGTCGTTTTTAACCGCAAGGGGCGCAATTATTAGTATCTATTTGTTTTTATTTTGCGCAAAGACCGCAAAGCTTTTCGAACTTAAAGTATCTGTAATTAAAGAAACCTTGCGAACTTTGCGGTTAAATCTTAATCATGAATCCAGGTTAAACAAAAATAGGATAAATAGTCGCTTTTAACCGCAAGGGGCGCAATTATTAGTATCTATTTGTTTTTATTTTGCGCAAAGACCGCAAAGCTTTGCGAACTTAAAGTATCTGTAATTAAAGAAATCTTGCGAACTTTGCGGTTAAATCTTAATCATGAATCTTGTGGCTTAATTTTAGAGACCGGACTTTATTTCGAGTAAAATTCAATCAAAACAGCATCGGGATTTTTAAATGTTGGAGCTTGTTCTGTAATAGTTGCGACTCTTTTTTTGTTGAGTTTCATGGTAATATCTGCTTCGGTAGTAAACAATAAAACCGACATAAACGGATTGTTGATATACGGTATCAATTCGGATTCCATATTTTTTATTTCGATTGTTTTTTCGATTTCCTGTAATCCTTCTTTGTAGATTTTGAAGGTAACATTTAGTTTCAAAAGTCCGTCAATTACAGCGGTTCTCACATAAATGTTTTGCAGTTCCGGTTTTCCGATGGTTTTTGCCAAAGTCAGTTTTGCAAAGGTTTTATCGTTTATACTGGTTTTTACTTTTTCAAAAAAAGCAGCGTAGGTAAGAGTATTCGGCATTTTGAGTGAAATTTCTTGTTGGTAACAAATCTACTTCAAAATATGTTATTTCTTGTCGAAAAAACAAAATAGAGTATAATAATAGTTGTGGTAATACCGGTGACAATGAAAGTAACTTCTGCCCCAAACTGATACCAAAGAAATCCGGCCAGGGAACTGGCTATCATAGTGCAAATACTTTGAAAAGCGGCATAAGTCCCGATGGCTGTTGCGGTGTCTTTTTTGTCGGTAATATTGCTGATCCAGGCTCTTGAAACTCCTTCGGTAGCTGCCGAATAAATTCCGTAAAACATAAAACAGCCAATTATAACAGAATGATTGGTGGTAAATCCCATTCCGAAATAGGTAATTGTAAAAAGAGAAAGACCTATAAGATAGATTTTCTTTAATCCGATTTTATCGGCGTAAATTCCTAACGGAAAAGCGCAAAGAGCATATACCAAATTGTAAAATATATAAAGCATGATGGTCATAGTGTCACTAAGTCCGGATTGTTTTGCTTTTAAAAGTAAAAAAACATCGGAACTGTTGAATAAAGCAAAACCCAATAATCCAATTGTTACTTTTCGATATTCAAGCGGACTTGTTTTCCAATACTTCAAAAAAGAAAATAATCCGGTATATTTATTTGGAGTTTCAATTTGAGGTTGCTTTTTATCTTTCAATATTAATGAAGCAAGAATTGCCAAACAGCTCGGAATGAAAGCTACAAAAAAGAGAGTTCGGTAATCTTCGGGATAAATGTAGAGATAAATGAGTGCAAATGTAGGGCCGAGTACGGCACCAAATGTATCCAGAGAACGGTGAAACCCGAATATTTTTCCTTTGGTAGCAGTTGTGGCTTCTCCCGAAAGAATGGCATCGCGGGCAGCAGTCCGGATTCCTTTTCCAAAGCGATCCATGGTTCTTGATAAGAAAATCCATAGCGGATAAACAAACATTCCCATCATGGGTCTGGACAGTCCGCTTAAAAGGTAACCCAATTGAACAAACGGAACTCTTTTGCCTGTATTGTCCGAAAGTTTGCCAAAATATCCTTTGCTCAGGCCGGTTGTAGCTTCGGCTACTCCTTCCAGAACACCGATGAGCACTACCGAAAATCCAATTGTTTTTAAATAAATCGGCATTATTGGATATAGCATTTCGGTGGCAGTATCTGTAAAGAGACTTACCAAAGACAAAATCCAAACTGTGCGGGTTATGTTTTTCAAAATAAAGAGTTTTGAATTACTAGAAAAGAATGATTAAACATTAGAAATCATTAAACACTAATTACACAGATTTACACTAATTAATTTGTGCAAATTTGTGATTCCGAAATTTCGGGATGCGTTCAAATTATCAGTTTTAGTTTTTAATGATGATTCTGGATTGGACTCTATCAAATATAAAAAAATCCCCGACTACTTTTGTAATCGGGGAGAGGATTGTTTGTATTGTTAAAATTTCTTAATCGACAGAGATTATTTTGTAAAATACAGATTCTGAATTTTGGCTCCAGGCAATCAAAAATTGGTTTTTATTAATGGCTTTGATTACCGGAAAAGTAGCATTTTCTTTTTTAGGAGAAATATATTTTGTAGAAACTATTTTCCCGCTTTTTTTCCGGTGCTGTAACCCAATTTGTGAGGTGAAAACGCCTTTTTTCTCTTTGGCTTCATCCCAAACAATAAAAATATCCTGATTATTCAAAGACGTAATTTGAGGATGTTTTGCAGTAGGATTGTCGGCTACAACATCTCTTTTTGAGAAATGCTTTCCATAATCCTGAGAATCGGCATAAAAAACTCCGGCTCCTCCGCCCGAAGTGTACCAGGCAAAATGCAATCCGTTTTCATTTTCGGTCATTGTTGGTCCTGTGTGTGGACAGCCGTTTATTTTCCAATTGTCGGGACTAATTCGTGAAGGAAGAGAAAAAGTATTTCCATTGTTGGTAGAATAAGTAAGCACCATATCCCGAATTTCTCCGTCAATAATATCCCTGAAAGCAGCATTAATAGTTCCGTTTTTACTCACAAACAATTCGGTGCGACAACATTGACAAATTGTTTCGGCTATGGGTTTTTCATTTACAAATCCCGAAGTTCCTTTGGTTTCGGCATAATAAAGTGTCGATCCTTCGGCATCGGTTTTAGTTCGGTTGTCCAGCCAAATTATGGCTACTTCTCCGTTTGGAAGCAAATCAATATCAAAATAACGCTGATCAACACTGGCAGTGTCTTTTACCAAAGACATTGCTTTTGTCCAGCTTTTTCCGTTGTCGAAAGATTGGGAATAGTTGACCAATCCACCGTGTTTTTTCTTTTCAGAAGGATTGCTAATTCCCCAAACCGCTATGATTTCGTTGTTGGGTTTGAAGATTATTTTCGGCATATTTTCTCCGTGCAGACTAACTCCTTTACTTGTTGGTATTTCTATAGGAGTTTGAAATTTATTTGTATTCAAATCAAAAACCGAATAACAGATTACCGCTTCGTTTTCATTGATTTCTTTTCCAAAGCTCATAACAGGAATTCCATTTGCATCTTTGGTCAGAAAAGGACAACTGGTTTTTTCTTTTGCCAAAATTGCAATTGGACTGGAATCTGAAGTCTGTGATTGTACCTTTAGAAAAGGAAAAATCATCAGGATTGTCAAGAGGTAGTTTCGTATTTGCATCGGATTATTTCTTTTTAAAATTTAAATTATATTGCAATCCCATCATAAATGTTCTTGGAGCAGACGGGGTATAGTTCGATTTATCGGTTGGGTTATTGCCTCGGGTTACATTATAAGCATACAGTTCATCTGTCAGGTTCATAATATTTACAAAACCTTCAAGAGCTTTCCAGCGATAACTGATTCTTCCGTTAAATACATTGTAACCTTCATATTTTACGGTATTTATCTGGTCTTGGTAAAAACTCGAAACCAATTGCCATTCAACAGTTGCTTTTAAATTAGGAAGCCATTTTGGATAATAATTGATTTCAGAATTTCCAATCCATCTTGGAGCCGACGGCATTTCTTTTCCGTCAAGTTGTTGCACAGGATCTGTAGGTTTATCCGAAACTTTAAAATCTACAAAGGTATGTTTGGCAACGGTTCCTCCCATACGGATATTGAATTGAGAAGATGCTCTGTAGTTGACAGATAATTCGATTCCTTTGTGAAGTGTTTCTCCCGCCGACTGATAATCGGTGCTGTTGTCCGGCTGTCTGATGGATAATAATTCATTTTTTCCGGCCATATAATAGGCTGCATATTCAAAGTTCAGTTTGTTTTTAATTACAGAAAAGAATCCGCCCACTTCATAATTGTCGAAAGTGGCAGGTTTTAGATTGTAATAAAATTCAGCAGGAACGGTTCCTGTTCCCGTACCCGGTTTTTTTCTGAAAATAGCCGTAACTCCGGGAGGTGCAAATCCCTGAGCGTAGTTTCCGTAGAAACCAATATTTCTGTTTATGTTGTAGTTGATTCCTATTTTGTTGGTAAAACGGCTGTATTTTTTATTTCCGGTCGATTTGTCCAGATGATTTTCGTAATCCAAATCCATTTGATCAAAACGGCTTCCAATAGTGATTTTCAACGGTTCAAGAATGTTGAAACTGTATTGCGCATAGGCTGCCGAGTTTTTTATTATGGCATCATAATCGGCTATTTTTATGTCGGGTCTGTCGGCAACAAATTCATAGTTTTTTACCGTTCCGTCCGGATTCAGGTTGGCTTTCAAATCAATTTGATGCGAATTGTAATCATTTGGAGAATAATCATAAAGAGCTCCAATAGTAAAATTAGAATTCAGGAAATCAAACTTTTGGTTGTGTTGTGCTACAAGTCCGTAACTTTTAAAATTATTCGAATTAATTTCGCCCGTGGCAGTTGTTTGTCCCGGCTTCCATTTAATTCCGTAGGCAGGATTTTGTCCTAATTCATTGTCGCGGTGAAAAACCGTCACAAATGAATTAGCATTTACATTCCATTCGTGTTCCAATGTTAAACGTGTACGAAAAGCGTCCGATTTTCTATAAGTAAAGTCGGATGTGCTGGTGTAAGTTCTGTTTTTGAATGTTTGTTCGTTTACAGTTCCGAACATATCCGAATAATATTTACTCCAAATAGTACTGCTGATTAAGCGTGTTTTTGGGGTAAAATCGTATTGAAATCGGGCATTCAGGCTGTTTTTGTTATAATCAGAATAAGCCATCCAGGAATCTTTTTGGTCGCTGGTCAATCCCGAAACAAAAAATCCGAATTTACCCACTTTTGCACCTCCGGCAGCTTCCAGATTTTTATATCCCCATTTGTCGGCTCTTACTCCCAGTTTCAATTCCGGATTAGCGGGAGGAGTATTGGTAATGAAATTAACAGTTCCGCCCACGGCTTCCGGTCCGTAAAGTGATGAAACCGGCCCGCGAACCACTTCTATCGATTGAAGATTGAATTGGTTTATTTCCAATACGGCATTGTGGTTAAAAATTCCCATCGGGCGTAGCGGCAAACCGTCTTCCAGATACAAATAGTAATTGTTGGTAGTCATTGGTTGTCTGATGGCAGTCATGTGTTGTTCATTTCCCAGATTGACCATCAACGCTCCCGGAGCTTTGTTTACAATTTCAAAGGCCGAAGTAGCTTTGGTTTCCTTGATTAGTTTAGAACTCAGTTTAGAAATGGCAACCGGCACTTCTCTTCTTAAAGTTGCATTTCTGTTGGCAGTAACCACAATACTGTCTAGTGAATGTATTTTTGGTTCTTCTTTTTTAAGATTAAAATCAGTTTTGTTGAATTTATTCTGTGCAAAAGCGACCTGCCCAATGATTAAAAGGGAAAGTAATATCTTTTTCATTTTTATATAAATTTTAAAATAGAACTAATTGTTTCGTTGGTATAACCGAGATTCAGCATTAGAGTTTTACCGCAGAGTTTGTAAAGATTGTCTATTAAAATCGGACGTTTTAAGCACGCAATACTTGCGATCCTTGCGGAATAAAGGCAAAGAGATACTAATTATTGCGTTCGTTGCGGTAAAATTTTAAAATGCTGATTCAGGCTTTAAGCCAACAGAAACATTGTTCCCAAAATAAGTTTGAAAACAGCAGTTAAAATTTATATTAAAAAGGAGGGTGGATGAAAGGTAGAAATACTAACCGAAACAGGTTTTCCGGTAATGGCAGTAAAAAGTTTTTGTTTTGAAACAATTGGTTCTGTGATAGAGAAATTGTTTTCTGAAATAGTTTGAATGTAAACCAATTCAAATTTTTCTTTCAGATTATTATCAAACCGTTTTTCGTTTTCCTCTAGTTCTTTCAGGTTTTTTTTAAGCTGACAATGTCCCTGACAGCTGTTGTTTGGCATTTTTCTCTGAATACAAATGGTTTTGGAAATTTCGTTCTGATTGATTTTGAAGATAGTGTAAACAATCATATTCCCAAAAGAAGGGAGGAATAATACCGCAGAGAGAAATATGATTAATAAACGTTTCAGAGGATTGAGTTTTATGAAGCAAATATAATGTAAAAATCAAAAAGAGATGTATGATAATTATCAGAACATGATTGAAATTTTATGAAATAGCCATTAATAACAAGTTTGTACAAAATTATAGAACACTGATGAAGATAAAAGTGAGTGAGCTAAACTGTGATAGCGAGGGAATTTTTCCCCGAAGATTATTATTTTAGTTCTGTAAGAAATTATGTAAGTTTAGAAAATGATTTGAAAGATTATTCTGAAAAAATGCCAATCTTTGTGGACACGGAATCCCGAATTTCTGGATAGTAATCGTTGCGCATATTCGATGGCTCGGATCTAATAATTCACTACAAAACGACTTTCTTTTTAGCTACCACAAACAAGGACAATTAATTATAAATAAAGATTTCTATGACATGCCAGAAAATTAATTTTAACAAAGCTGTTGCTTTACTGTTTTTATCTACACTTTCAATTCTTGGCTATTCACAACAAGCAGAAAAAATATACCATGAAGAATATTCTAAATTGAGTTTTGTGTTACAGCCTTCAATTTTAAAGCCAAGTTCAGCCGGGAATTATGATGGCTCAACGTATCCTACTATGGATCCTATAAAAGATTTCTCCTATCAATTTGGGTTCTATTACAATTTTGCACAATCGGGCAGTTTTAACTTCAAAACAGGAGTGATAGCAAAAGAGTTTGTTCCAAAATTTAATCTGTATATAACAGGTGCCGATATCGGTAATTATGAAGTAGATTATTTGGAGGAATTTGATACGTACAATCAATTTATAATTTCAATTCCCTTCAAAACAGAATACTTTTTGAAGTTACACAATAAATTAGGTTTATCACTTGGCGTAGGTTTGAATCTTGATCTTTTTACAGGTATGAGCGAATTGACTTTAACTCGGTTTTCTGTATATGATAATGAAGGAAATGGAAAAGATATTTTTTATTCTTATTCAAGGACTAATAATATCATGAACTTTTCTACTGAAACATCTATAGGTTTAAACTACAAAACGAAGTTTGCATTTTTTGATTTAAGTTACTATACCACAAATATAGTCGCATATGATTATACAAGCGGTAATTACCAGATTGTTAACTTACTTCAAAGCCCGGATAAAAAAGGAGCTTTTACCATATATCCCTTTTATTATGGTTTGAGCCTGGTTATATCTCCAAAAAAGAATTGGATAAGATAATGGGTAATTTTTATGCCAATGCGCAATTTGGGATTATCATAAAAAATCCCCGACTACAAAAAGTAATCGGGGATTTAAAAAAATAGTGATTCGGCTTTAGTTATTCACTACAATCCATTCTCCGGACGAAAGTAAATTCTCTGCTTTTTTATATTTCATAGTTTCGGTTTTACCGCTCAAAACATGCTTGATTGTAACATTGTCGTTACGATTGATTTTTGGCATGTCTCTCACAATGGTTTCCGTAACCTGACGTTGTTGTGTTTCACCGGTATTACGGGCTTTCTCGATTTGCTCTTCGGTATTCAAAACTTCGTCTTTGATGATTTGGTAATCTTCCTGCTGATAAGTTTCTATGGCTTCTTCAATTTTAGGATTACTTACCTGAGGTAAATCTCCTTTGAAAAGGAAAGAAATCACTTCTTTATTTACATTGTTCAACATATTTCTGAACAAGTTGAAAGCTTCAAATTTGTAAATAAGCAACGGATCTTTTTGCTCGTGAACTGCCAATTGAACTGATTGTTTCAATTCGTCCATTTTACGCAGGTGTTTTTTCCAGGCTTCGTCAACAATTGCCAAAGTGATGTTTTTCTCAAAATCGGCAATCAGTTGTTTTCCTTCCGATTCGTAAGCTTTTTTCAAATCGGTAACCACATTCAATGATTTGATTCCGTCTGTAAAAGGAACTACGATACGCTCAAATTTGTCTCCATCATTTTCAAAAACATTTTTAATGATTGGCATAGCTTCTCTTGCAGATCGCTCACATTTTTCATTATAATAAGCCTGAACTGCTTTGTAAATTTTACCGGTCAATTCTATTTCAGTCAGTTTAGCGAAATCGCTTTCTGAAACAGGAGAAGTGATCGAGAAGTAACGAATCAGTTCAAATTCAAAATTCTTGAAATCATTTCCAGTTTTGTTATTGCTTACAATCAGTTCGCAAGTGTCATACATCATGTTGGCGATGTCCAGTTTAAGACGTTCTCCATGCAATGCGTGACGACGACGTTTGTAAACCACTTCACGTTGAGCGTTCATCACGTCATCGTATTCCAATAAACGTTTACGAACACCAAAGTTGTTTTCTTCTACTTTTTTCTGAGCGCGTTCAATAGACTTGGTCATCATAGAATGCTGAATTACTTCGCCTTCTTTCAATCCCATTCTGTCCATTACTTTGGCAACTCTTTCAGAACCAAACAAACGCATTAAGTTGTCTTCAAGAGAAACATAAAATTGAGAACTTCCCGGATCTCCCTGACGACCGGCACGACCACGCAACTGACGGTCAACACGACGCGAATCGTGACGCTCGGTTCCGATGATGGCCAAACCTCCGGCAGCTTTTACTTCAGGAGTAAGTTTGATATCCGTTCCACGACCGGCCATGTTGGTAGCAATGGTTACTACTCCTGGTTTTCCGGCTTCTTCAACAATTTTCGCTTCTTGTTTGTGCATTTTAGCATTCAATACGTTGTGGGCAACACCACGCATTTTCAGCATTCGGCTTAATAATTCAGAGATTTCAACCGAAGTTGTTCCGATAAGTACCGGTCTTCCCGCTTTTGATAATTCGGTTACGTCTTCAATAACGGCGTTGAATTTTTCACGAGTCGTTTTATAGATTAAATCGTCTTTGTCAATTCTTGCAATTCCTCTGTTTGTAGGAATTTCAACTACGTCCAGTTTATAGATTTGCCAAAGTTCTCCGGCTTCTGTAACCGCAGTTCCGGTCATACCTGCTAATTTATTGTACATACGGAAATAATTCTGCAATGTAACTGTGGCAAATGTTTGAGTTGCGGCTTCGATTTTTACGTTTTCTTTGGCTTCAATTGCCTGATGCAATCCGTCAGAATAACGACGACCGTCCATGATACGACCTGTTTGCTCATCAACAATCAGAATTTTGTTGTCCATGATTACATATTCTACGTCTTTTTCAAACAAAGAATACGCTTTCAATAACTGAGTTAACGTATGGATACGCTCGCTTTTTATGCTGAAATCCTGGAATAATTTTTCTTTAGCTTCCGCCTCAGCGTCTTTTTCCAGTTTTAAATTTTCGATGCGGGCAATTTCGGTACCAATGTCCGGTAAAACGAAGAAATTACTGTCAGTATCTCCCGAAAGGAATTTGATTCCGTTATCGGTCAATTCTACCTGATTGTTTTTCTCTTCAATCACAAAATACAACGCTTCATCCACTTTTGGCATTTCGCGGTTGTTGTCCTGCATGTATTGATTTTCGGTTTTTTGAAGTAATTGTTTTACTCCTTCTTCCGATAAGAATTTAATCAAAGCTTTGTTTTTTGGCAAGGCTCTGTGAGCTCTCAACAACAAGAAACCTCCGTCTTTTGTGTTTCCTTCTTTGATCAATTTTTTGGCTTCAGCCAAAAATCCGTTAGCTAATTGTCTTTGAAGACTAACTAAGTTTTCAACCATTGGTTTCAATTCCATAAACTCGTGACGGTCTCCCTGAGGAACCGGACCTGAGATAATCAAAGGAGTTCTTGCATCGTCAATCAATACAGAATCGACCTCATCGACTATGGCGAAGTTGTGTTTTCTCTGAACCAATTCGGCCGGAGTGTGCGACATATTGTCTCTCAAATAATCGAAACCAAATTCGTTATTTGTTCCGTAAGTAATATCAGCTTCATAAGCTTTTCTTCTTCCTTCAGAGTTTGGCTGGTGATTGTCGATACAGTCAACAGTCAATCCGTGGAATTCAAACAAAGGAGCTTTCCAGGAACTGTCACGTTTTGCCAAATAGTCATTCACGGTTACCAAGTGAACTCCGTTTCCGGTCAAAGCGTTCAGGTAAAGTGGCAAAGTAGCCACCAAAGTTTTACCTTCTCCTGTTTGCATTTCGGCAACTTTTCCTTCGTGCAATACCATACCACCAATCAACTGAACATCATAGTGAATCATGTCCCAGGTAATTTGCTTTCCTGCGGCATTCCATGAGTTTGCCCACAAAGCATAATCTCCGTCAATGGTAATGTATTCTTTTGTAGCCGAAAGTTCACGGTCTTTTGCAGTAGCCGTAACTTTAACCTGAGTGTTTTCTTTGAATCTTCTGGCAGTTTCTTTTACTACGGCAAAAGCTTCCGGAAGAATTTCCATCAATGTCTTTTCAGAAATAGCGTAAGCTTCTTTTTCAAGAGCATCAATCTCAGCATAAAGATCTTCTTTTTTATCGATGTCTTCAATACCTTCAACTTCTTGTTGCAAAGAAGCTATTTTAGCGTCTTTCTCAGCTCTGGCGTCTTTAATTTTTCTTTTGAAAGCATCGGTTTTTGCTCTCAATTCATCGTGCGAAAGCCCTAGAAGACTAGGTTCAATCTCTTTGATTTTGTTTAAGTAAGGTTGTAGTGCTTTGACATCTTTTTCAGATTTGTCGCCTACAAATATTTTAAGTATGCTGTTTATGAAACTCATCTTTTGGTTTGATTTTTAATTATAAAGTGTGCAAATTTAGTCAAAAAAAAAGCCTCTAAGTGAGACTTTTTAAATGATCTTTATTTTTTAATACTCATCCTCGTTCCAAAGATAATCTTCGTCAGTAGGATAATCCGGCCAAATTTCTTCCATTGATTCGTAAATCTCACCTTCGTCTTCCATAGATTGTAAGTTTTCAACAACTTCCAAAGGAGCTCCGGTACGGATAGCGTAATCAATAAGTTCGTCTTTATTAGCAGGCCATGGCGCATCGCTTAAATAGGATGCCAATTCTAATGTCCAATACATCTTCTTTTGATTTTAGTTTTTGCAAAAATAAATTTTTTACTGAAAAAGTCAAGTAAAATGCGAATTATTTTAAATAAAAAAGTTAAGAACGTGATTTATTAAATTCCAAATGTTAAAAAAACAAATTCCAAAGGCTGTTGAAGCCGGATTAGAATTTCAAATATTGGAATTTTTTTACTTGCGAGGAATCCATTTAACTTCCTCAGCGTGCAGATCGTGAGACAACTTTCGTGCCAAGACAAAAAGATAGTCCGAGAGTCGGTTCATGTATTTAATACAGTTGCTTTCAATTGGCTCAATATCATTTAGATGAACTGATAAACGCTCGGCACGGCGACAAACACAACGTGCTATATGACAATATGACACGGTGGTGTGACCTCCCGGAAGCACAAAATGCGTCATTGGTGGCAGTTCGGTTTCCATAGCATCAATTTCATTTTCCAATAATTCTATATCGCTTTCAGAAATTCTGGAGATTGTAAGTCTTGGTTGTCCGTTTTTCAGAGTTTCTTTTTCTGGCGGAGTCGCTAAAACAGCTCCGATTGTAAACAAACGATCCTGAATTTCGGCTAAAATAGTTTTATAATGCGCATTCATTTCCTGATCGCGAATCAGTCCGATGTGAGAATTCAGTTCGTCAACCGTTCCGTAGCTTTCAATTCGGATATGATGTTTAGGAACTCTGCTGCCTCCAAAAAGAGAAGTGGTTCCGCTATCGCCTGTTTTTGTATATACTTTCATGTTGATTTAAGATTTTAGAATTAGGATTTGGGATTTTGAAATATGATGTTTCCTTATTTTTTAATTTCAAAACTATTACCGTTTTGCTACCCACGATTGAAATTGTGGGCTAATCACTAACAGCTAATTACTCATTAAGCGTATCACTTTCAATCATTCCGTCACGTAAACGGACGATTCTGTTGGCATATTTGGCAATATCTTCTTCGTGAGTAACTATGATTATGGTGTTTCCTTTTGAATGGATTTCATCAAAAAGTTTCATGATTTCCACCGAAGTTTTACTGTCGAGATTTCCGGTTGGCTCGTCTGCCAAGATTATCGAAGGTTTGTTGACCAATGCCCGGGCAATGGCTACACGCTGCCTTTGTCCGCCCGAAAGTTGATTGGGTTGATGTGTCATGCGGTCTGCAAGACTTACCTGTTCTAGAACTTCTTTGGCTCTTTCAGTTCTTTCGTGCTTAGAATATCCGGCATAAATCATGGGCAAAGCGACATTGTCTAGTGCTGTTGTTCTGGGTAAAAGGTTGAATGTCTGAAAAACAAAGCCGATTTCCTTATTGCGTATTTTGGCCAATTCGTCGTCTTTCATTTTGCTGACATCTTTTCCGTTGAGGATGTAAGTTCCGGAAGTAGGAGTGTCCAGACATCCCAAAAGGTTCATCAAAGTGGATTTACCCGAACCTGAAGTTCCCATAATGGCGACATATTCGCCTTTTTTGATTTCTAAGTCAATGCCTTTAAGAACATAAACCGTTTCGTTTCCAAGAGCAAAATTTCTTTTGATATCGGTTATTTTTATTAAAGCGTCGCTCATTTTAAGTACGATTTTTAGGTTTAAAGTTGTTTGCTCAAAGTCGAATATAAGTGTGCAATTTAGGAAGATTGTTACAAAAACCAGAGAAATATAATTAGTGGTTTTTACCGCAAGGAGCGCAAAAGTAATTATGAGTTTTACGATTATGCTGATTAACAAGGTACGCAAAGAATCTTTGCGAACTTTGTGGTTAAATTAAACCCGAATTATAAAATGTTCTTTTTCCTGTTCACGTCTGAAAAAGACCAATCCCCATTGAAAAGTATCAATAGTAACGGTTATTTTAGGATGGTTCTTGATTATTTCCCATGCTTCTTCCATATCGGGCGACCAATGAATATCGTCAAAAATCCAAATTGTTTCATTTGTGATTGTTGGAAGTAAAAGTTCGAAATACTCTAAAGTAGCTTCTTTGGAATGGTTACCGTCGAAGTAAATGAGTTGGTAGTTTGTGGTTTGTAGTTTGTAGTTTTTGAGGAAATCATCAAATTTGGTTTCAACACATTCTATATTATTAAGATTGAATTGTTGAAATTGCTTTTTTGCAATTGACATTGTCATTGAACATCCTTCAAGTGTGGTAATTTTTGCTTTCTGATTTCCGAGCGAAAGAGCAGAGGTCGCCAATCCCAGAGAAGTTCCTATTTCTAAAATATTATCCGGTTGAAAATAATTGACAATTCTGAATAACAATTCGGCACGTTTTGGTGTGATTCCGGCAGTTCTGGCAATTTTTGAAATCTTTCTTTTGTTAGATTTAAAAACCCTTGATCCCGCACCAAAATCGGTTACCTCAATATAGTTATTGTTTGCCAAAAGGGATTTTCTGTATTCTTTTAGAATTGAATATTCCGGTTTCGCTTTTTTGTCATAAAAGCATTTGGTTATCAGATTAAACACAAATGGCGAATGTACTCCGTGTTCGTTCTTGGAGTTCCATAGGAATTTTAGGTATGCTTTTATTTGAAATAACATGAGGTATTTATAAAGTGTGTGCGAATATACAAAGGCAATAGTCAAAAGACATAGGCGATAGTTAAAATCTTGTGACTTTGCAACTTTGTAACTCTGTAACTTTAAAAGATTATATTTGCGTCCTTGGCATTTTAGCCTGAAAGAAATACAGGATTTTATGATGATGAATGAAGAAATGGTGCTTGAGGATGTAGTAAGTTTAGACGAAATAGACAAATGCATAGCTCTTTTGACCCAATTGAACACCGATACAGAATTAATATTTGATATTCCGAAAGAGAAAAGAACAGCTCTGATAAAAGCAGCCGGACAATTTTCGCGTCCGGATCGTGAGGAGTTTGCTCGTAGAAAAAAGGACGGAAAGGCAGTTGCCAAACGTAAATTGGAAGCGAAGGATAGAACCGCTCGCAGGGAAACGGGAATTCGTTCAGCTCGTGAAGCGAGTATATTTGTGGCTCCAAAACTTTTGGCTGCACATGATCTTAACAGCAAAGAAGAATTAGAACTGGAAACTCCTCGAAATTGTTACGTCTGTAAAACAGAGTTCACTAAGATGCATCATTTTTATGATTCTATGTGTACCAATTGCGGTGATTATAATTATGCCAAGCGTTTTCAAACGGCAGATGTAAAGGGACAGATAGCGGTTGTTACTGGTTCCCGATTGAAAATTGGTTATCATATTACGTTGATGCTTTTGAGAGGGGGAGCGACCGTTGTGGCAACGACACGTTTTCCGGTTGACTCGGCTTTGCGTTTTTCTAAGGAAGACGATTTTATGGAGTGGGGGCATCGCCTGAAAATTCACGGATTGGATTTGCGACATATTCCAAGCGTGGAGATTTTCTGCAATTTCATAGAGCAAAAGTACGGCCGTTTGGATATTCTTATCAATAATGCCGCGCAAACCGTAAGACGTCCTGCCGGATTCTATGCCCATTTGATGGAAAACGAGGAAAGTCCTATTTCTTCTTTACCTCAACAGGCTCAGGAATTATTATTTGACCATACCGATTGTCTGGAAGAACTGAAAGTGCTCACTTTGGGAGCTTCTTCCAATCAGAATATGCCGGTAACCTGGCACGGGCCCGAGCCGGGAATTGGTTTAAGGGCTTCCGCCAAATTATCGCAGATTCCGTATTCGTTTGATAATACATTGGTAGCTCAAGAAGTTTTTCCGGAAGGAGAACTCGATGCCGATTTGCAACAGGTAGATTTGAGAAAGGTAAACAGCTGGCGTTTGAAGTTGGGCCAAATTGAAACCACCGAAATGATAGAAGTACAGCTGGTGAATTCAGTGGCGCCTTTTGTGTTGTGCAACCGCCTTTCGGAATTAATGAAGAAAGACAATACCGGGAAAAAACATATTATTAATGTCTCGGCTATGGAAGGAAAGTTTTACCGAGATTTCAAGGAAGACCGCCATCCGCATACCAATATGGCCAAAGCAGCTCTGAATATGCTCACGCATACCGCAGCCGGAACTTTGGCAAAAGACGGGATTTTTATGAATGCGGTAGATACCGGTTGGGTTACCGATGAAGATCCGGCAGAACTGGCCAAAAAGAAACAGGAATTACAGGATTTTCAACCTCCGTTAGATATAGTTGACGGTGCAGCAAGGGTGATGGATCCTTTGTTTGATGGTATCAATACAGGAAAACACTGGTGTGGAAAGTTTCTGAAAGATTACAATCCTATTGCTTGGTAAGATATTTTTGCTGATTTTTCTTTTAAATGGATTCAAAAATACGGCTTGAAAGTATGTAAAGAAATGAGAATGTCCGTGGGAATCAGAAAAATCAGTGCCATCCGTGGGCAATTTGTAGATACCGAAACTGATTTTGGGTTAATAAAATTAAAAAAGCCACTACCAAATCTAATTTAGCAGTGGCTTTTTTACAATTCAGAACATTCTTATTTCATGTCCTTTTTTTCTTGGTTTTTCGTTTTTTTGTGGTGCTTTTTCATTTTTTCCTTGTTTTCTTTTTTCATAGATACCCATTTTTCATATTGGTCAGGATTTAAGACAGCTTTCATTTTTGCGTCCATGTCAGCACTTTCACTTTTCATTTCCTTTTTTATTTCTTTTTTCTCTTTTTTAGACCATTGTCCGTCACTGGCTTTTTGAGCTTCTTTTTTACCTTTCATCTCGTGCATTTTATCGCTTTTTTCTTTGAGAATTGCAGCGACCTGCGTTTGTTGGTTAGCATCGAGGTTTAGCTCTTTGGTAAGTTTGTCTAAATGGCGTTTTTGACGTTGTTCCGGAGTCATTTTTTCCGTTTTCTCTTGGTTGTGTTTTTTTCCGTTTTCTTGTGCAAAAGTTGTCAGGCTAAATCCTAAAACAAGGATAATCAATAATTTTTTCATGTTTTTTAAATTAAGTTGTTAGAAAATACATTTGTTCTAAGAACAAGATATTAAACGTGTTTTTTGAGATATTATTTTAAACAACTGTTAAATGTGATGTTTTTTGTGCTTTTGAATCTTCAATAATTCTAAACGCTATTAGCTGCTGTTTGTGATATAGATGTAGTAAAAGTGTTTTTAATCAGGTAGTTTTTCTGATAAAAATTCTTTTTACAGAATTGGTAAACCGTCTGTCTGTCGGATATTTTCTGTTTTTGGTTATGTTGTTGAATACCAATGCCACAATAAGCAGAATTATGGAACCTGTTAAGACAGGCGATAAGACATAAATGTAACCCAGTGCTTTGACTTTCTCGGAACCAATTACGGCAATTAAAGCAGTGGCGCCTCCCGGCGGATGAAGTGTTTTGGTTATTTGCATCGCCACTATCGAAAGTGCTACGGTAAGAGGAGCTGTGAGCCAAATAATATCGGGCAATAGTTTGTAAATGGTTACACCGATAGCTGCCGAAATGAAATGTCCTCCAAGTAAATTTCGGGGCTGTGCCAACGGACTTTGAATAGCTCCGTAAACAAGCACGCTCGAAGCTCCAAATGATCCGATGAGAAATAGATTTTCGTTTTCAGACAGTAAACTGCCATGAAAAAAGGCAATTAGTCCGATGCCAAAAAACGCACCTACAAAAGACCAAAAATGTTCTTTGTAGTCAACTAATGTTTCTTTGTACACTACGTATCGGGAAACCCGAAAGCCACGTTTTAATTTTTTTCTAACCACTTTTAATTCTGTCTAATTCTTTTTACCGCAAGGAACGCAATGATTTTTTTATCTTCTTTAGTGTTAATAAACGCAAAGAGCGCAGAGCTTTGTGTGCTCTTTATCGTTTTTACTATCGTCTGGTAATTTTTTACTTAGGTTCTTTGCGGTTAATAAAAAAAGGTTATTCTTCCATTTTAGCAGAAAGCTCAAACCAGCGTTCTTCTTTTTCTTCTATTTTTTTGATAATCGTTTCCAGTTCTTTGGCTTTTTTCTCAATGTCGGCATCGGCTACTTTGCCGTCAGAGAACAATTGTTCAATTTTGGCTTTTTCTGCTTCCAAATCTTTGATGTCGCGCTCAATTTTCTGATATTCTTTCTGCTCGTTAAAAGTCAGGCCGGTCATTACGTTTTTCTGTTTCCATTCCTTTTTCTCAGCCTTGTTTTCTTCTTTCTGAACTACATCGGCACTGTCTTCATAAGCACGGAAATCAGAATAGTTTCCAGGGAAATCCTCAATTTCTCCCTCACCTCTGAAAATAAATAAGTGATCCACGATTTTGTCCATAAAATAACGGTCGTGCGACACTACAATTAAACAGCCCGGATAATCAAGCAGGAAACTTTCTAAAACATTCAAGGTTACAATATCCAAGTCATTCGTAGGTTCATCCAGAATCAAAAAGTTTGGATTCTGAATCAAAACAGTACATAGATACAGACGTTTCAGCTCGCCACCACTTAGTTTTTCTACATAATCGTGTTGTTTTTTACGGTCAAAAAGGAAACGTTCCAAAAGTTGTCCTGCCGTAATCATTCTGCCTTTTGCAAGCGGAATGCATTCGCCGTATTCTCTGATAATGTCAATTACTTTTTGTCCCGGCTTTGGGTTAATTCCGCTTTGGGTATAATAACCAACTTTTATGGTTTCTCCGGTTATTACTTTTCCGCTGTCGAGCGGAATGGTTCCGGTAAGTACATTCAGGAAAGTAGATTTTCCGGTTCCGTTTTTTCCGATGATTCCAATGCGTTCGCCACGTTGAAAATCATAAGTGAAATTGTCAAGGATCACACGGTCTTTGAAACGTTTCGAGATTTTGTGCAGTTCAATAATTTTGCTGCCCATACGTTCCATATTAATTTCAAGTTCCACTACATTTTCTTTTCGACGGCTTTGGGCTTTTTCCTTAATTACATAGAAATCATCCTGACGCGATTTTGATTTGGTGGTTCTCGCTTTTGGCTGACGTCGCATCCATTCCAATTCTTTTACAAAAAGGTTTTTCGCTTTGTCAACACTGGCATTTTCTGAGGCAATTCGCTCTTCTTTTTTCTGTAAATAATAAGAATAATTGCCTTTGTACTGATAAATTTTTCCGTTGTCGAGTTCAATGATTTCATTACAAACGCGCTCTAAGAAGAAACGGTCGTGCGTTACCATAAACAGCGTAATATTTTCTTTGGCAAAATAACTTTCGAGCCATTCAATCATTTCCAGATCCAAATGGTTGGTAGGTTCATCCAGAATCAATAAATCGGGACGGTTGATAAGGATAATTGCCAGAGAAAGACGTTTCTTTTGTCCTCCCGAAAGGTTTTTAACTTTCAGTTTAAAGTCTTCCAGTTTTAGTTTGAAGAGGATTTGTTTGTATTGGGTTTCAAAATCCCAAGCATTGTGCTGATCCATCAAATCGAAAGCTTTTTGGTAAGCTTCATGATCATCAGGGTTTTCTAATGCTTTTTCGTATTGTTCTATGACTTTCAGCGTTTCGTTATCCGAAGCAAAAATGCTTTCTTCAATAGTGAGTTCGTCCTGCAATTTGTTGTCTTGCGAAAGAAAAGCCATTCTGATGCTTTTTCGAAGAATAACCTGTCCACTATCAGGTTCTTCAAAACCATTGATAATGTTCATTATGGTGGTTTTTCCCGAGCCATTCTTGGCTATAAAAGCAATTTTCTGGTCTTTGTTTATTCCGAAAGAAATGTTTTCAAAAAGGACGCGTTCTCCAAAAGATTTGGATATATTTTCAACTGATAAGTAATTCACAAGTGTAATTTTTTGCAAAAGTAACTTTTTATAGTGGAAAGTCGAAAATTGGAAAGGATAAGTGCTGAATATTTAATCTTCAAATTTCCAAATTTTCAAATTACTTTTGTTTAATGCAACTATCCGTTATCATTTTTTAATTATAACGTTCGCTATTTTCTGGAACAATGTGTTCTGAGTGTGCGAAAAGTGCTCGAAAATATTGACGGAGAAATCATTATTCTTAAAAGCTAATTAGATGAAAATAATTTTACTGATGCTTTTGGTTTCAGTCGTAGTCAGTCCGGTTTTAGCTCAAAATGAACCTAATGATTGCGTTAATGCTGTTATGGTATGCGGAAACGAGTCTTTCAGTTCCAATGCAAGCGGTATAGGAAAATTACAAGAAGTATCCGGATGTAGTGGAGTTGAGCATAATTCATTTTGGCTAAAAATAAGAATTGCAAAATCAGGGACATTGGGTTTTAACCTGATTCCTGATGATTCTTCTCTTGTGGTTGATTATGATTTCTGGGTGTACGGGCCCAATGCTGATTGTGATGCATTAGGAAGTCCTATCCGATGTTGCACTACCAATCCGTTACAAGCTTTTTTAGACTACAATAATACAGGGATGAATGCCAATTCTACCGACATAGCCACCGGGCCGGGACCCGATGGTGACGGATATGTAAAATGGATAGATGTGTTGGCTGGAGAAAGTTATTATATCGCCATAGACAGACCTGTTGGGGACGGAGGATTTCGAATTGACTGGATTGGAACGGCGGCTTTCCCTGATCGGCCAACAGTCAACCAAATTCAGGGCTTACACAGTTGCAGTACTACTCCGGATATTGGTAATTTTAATCTTAGCCCAGCCAAAAGCCTGATAAATTCGGATTTATTAAATAACACAATCACTTTTCATGCAACTTTGGCCAATGCTATTGACGGAATCTCTTCTTTGACAGATGGTTATGAAAACACTTCCAATCCGCAACTTATTTATGCTAAAGTAGTCGATAAATTTTCTGGCTGTTTTTCTATAGCTGATTTCAATTTGAAAGTTTCTCAGATGCCTTCGGCAACTATTTCTTTTTCAAAGGAAAAAGTTTGCCCTGATGAAAATGTAACGGTCATTTTTTCCGGTACTCCGGAAGCGATAGTCAATTATACTCTTAACGGGGAATCGGTGCAATCGGTATCATTAGATAATGACGGAAAATTTATCATAAACGAACCAATTACCGCCGACCGAACTTACCGCTTGATTGCTGTTAAAACTCTGGAGGAGAATAATACTATTGTTTGCTCGCAAAATCTTACAGAGGTCAAAACAGTCAGACTTAATCCCCAAAACAGCATTGACGAAACATTATCGGTTTGTTTGGGTGAAACAACCCAATTGACAGGGACGGGAGGTTTTCAAATTTTTGAAGCAACTACTTCCGACACAACAATAGCAACCATAAGTCCAGACGGATCGGTAACCGGTATAGGAGTTGGTACCACTATAATTACCGGTATCGATAATAATGGTTGTTCCGCTACGACTTCTTTTGTAGTTAAGGAATTGCCAACAATAAACGGAATTTCGAATATTTGTTTCAGCTCGTCAACTCAGTTAGCAGTTTCAGGAGCTTCTTCAGGAACAGGTATTTGGGAATCTTCCAATCCTTTAATTGCAGAAGTTACTTCAGGCGGATTGGTCAAAGGAATATCAGCAGGAACAGTCACTATTACATATACTGATGATGAAGGATGTTCAAGTGATTTTGTCATTAAGCTGTCTTTTTCCGGGATCACTCAAAGTGCAAAAGCAATAGTTTTCAATTACTTTTACGATAATCAAACTATTGAAGTAAAGGTAGTAGGAGGGGCGACTTATCTGTACAGTTTGGATGGGGGTGAGTTCCAGACAAGTAATGTTTTCTCTGCTGTTCAGCCGGGTAAGCATAGTGTAACGATTCATGATACAGCCGGATGCATCAATATTACCATTGACAATATACAGGCTATTGATTATCCGCATTTCTTTACACCCAATGATGACGGGTACAACGATTTTTGGAATATCTGGTCATTGAGAGATAGTCAGCCAAATTCGGATATTTTTATTTTTGACCGTTACGGTAAATTGCTAAAGAAAATCACTCCTGAAGGAACAGGATGGGACGGAACTTATAACGGAGAGGCTTTGCCTTCTTCCGACTACTGGTTTACCGTAAGATATACCGAGAACGGTACAGATAAAATATTTCGATCTCATTTTGCTTTGAAACGATAGTTTGATAAACTCATTAAATGATTTTCGTGTTATATTTGCTCAATGCAATTATTTTGTCATCATTCTTTAAATTATAGATTTTATTGTTTTTGCAGAAGTGCATTTAAAGCTTGTGTTTTATTTAAGAGAAGGTTTTTGTTTAAACTTTAACTTTGTACTTACGAGTTAATAAATGAGATAAAGTTAGTTTCTAAAAATTATGTTATGAGTGTTTCAGAAAGAAAATATAAAATCATAGAACAGCTTTTAAAGGTAGAAGAAGAGGAAACTTTATATCAGATTGAGAGTTTATTAAATAAATTTTCTGATGATAAATGGGATATTTTGCCAGAAGAGTTGAAGGATTTATTAGAAACAGGGTTAAAACAATGTGAAGAAGGGAAATTTACTTCTCATACACAGGTAATGGCCGAAATCAAACAAAAGTATAATTTGACTTAATGGATTTTGTTATTCAGTGGTCGGATTTGGCGAAAATCAGTTTTCAGGAAGAAATTGATTTTATATTGCTAAAATGGAATGTTGTTGAGGTTCAGAAATTTCTGTTGTTAGTTGATAATCAATTGGAAAAAATAGTATCGCAGCCTACAATTGGTCAAGTTGTAATGATTAAAAGTGATCTATACTGTTTAGTACTTTCTAAACAGACTACACTTTACTACAGGTTGAATGACAAAGAAAACCAAATAGAATTAGTATTGTTTTGGAATAACTCAAAAAATCCAAAAAAATTAAAGAAACTCATTAAATGATTTTCGTATTATATTTGCTCAATGCAATTATCTGTCATCATCCTTAATTATAACGTTCGCTATTTTCTGGAACAATGTGTTCTGAGTGTGCAAAAAGCACTCGAAAACATTGACGGAGAAATCATTGTTGTTGACAATAATTCTCAGGACGAGAGTGTTCAGATGATGAAAGAACGTTTTCCGGAAGTAAAATTCATTGAAAACTATTTGAATGTAGGTTTTCCGAAAGGAAATAATGTAGGTGTAGCCGAAGCCAAAGGAGAATATATCTGCATCTTAAATCCCGATACTGTCGTTGCCGGAGATACTTTTGAAAAAGTATTGGCTTTTGCCCAAAAACAAAATGATTTAGGAATTGTAGGTTGTAAACTTATTGATGGTACAGGCAATTTTCTTCCCGAAAGTAAACGCGGAGTTCCCACGCCTTGGGTGGCGTTTACCAAGATTTTCAGTTTGTATAAAGTTTTTCCAAAATCTAAAGTATTTAATCAATATTATGCGCAACATTTAAGTGAAAATCAAACCGGAAAAGTCGATATTCTGGTAGGAGCTTTTATGGTTATGAAACGCAATTTGTATTTTGAAATAGGTGGTTTCGATGAAAATTGCTTTATGTATTCAGATGATATTGATTTAAGTTATCTGGTTTTGAAAACAGGGAAATCCAATTATTATTTCCACGAAACTACTGTGATTCATTACAAAGGAGAAAGCACTGTTCGTGATCAAACGTATATGAAACGTTTTCGTGAGGCCATGCAGTTTTTTTACAAAAAGCATTTTGGAGGTTCCTTTGTTTTTGATGTTTGTATGAGAATAGGTGCTTTTTTCTTTACTTTGATAAAGAAAAAGCAACAAAAACAATTAACTTTTGATATAGAACAATATGTTCTTTTTTCAAAAAACAACAATCTCAGAAACAGTCTTGAAGTCCAACTTCAAAAAAATATAATCCAAATTACAGAGATTGATGAAAATGCGTTATTTTCGCAGGTAAATCCCGAAAAGAAGCATATAGAACTGTTATTTGATAATAATGTTTTTTCTTTTAAAGAAATTATAGATTTTATGGAAAAATGCAGAAATAAAGGATTTACTTTCAAAATTATTCCTGAAAAATCGTCGTTTATGATTGGTAGTAACAGCAGTAATGACAGAGGAGAGGTTTTGAAATTTTCTGTCGAAAAACCAACGTAATTGAAAATAAAGAAGCAGTTTTTAGAGGATTAGATAAAAATTAATTTCGTTTATTTTAGGTTATTCGTGGTAAAGGCTGAAAAATTTTATTAATATTGCAGACCGAATGCGAAAACACAACTTTAGTTTAAAGATATGGCAAAGTTTGAATTGAAATTACCCAAAATGGGAGAAAGTGTTGCAGAAGCAACAGTTACCAACTGGTTAAAAAAAGTTGGAGATAAAATTGAAATGGATGAGGCGGTACTTGAAATCGCAACAGATAAGGTAGATAGTGAAGTTCCTTCGGAAGTGGCCGGAACATTGGTAGAAATCTTGTTCAATACCGATGATGTGGTACAAGTAGGTCAGACAATCGCGATTATTGAAACGGATGGTGATGTAGCGGTAGCTGCTGCTCCTGAAGTAAAATCTGTAGAATCTGCTCCGGCAGCTGCTGTGGCAAAAACCATTGATCCCGAAGCTTCGGGAGCTAAAGAAATGACTGCTGTTGCTGATTTCTCGGGTTCTGACAGATTCCTTTCTCCGTTGGTGAAAAATATTGCTACCGCAGAAGGTATTTCGGCTCAGGAACTGGATGCTGTTGCAGGAACAGGAAAAGATGGTAGAATTACCAAAGCAGATATATTAGATTACGTTAAAAACAGAGGTAATCAGCCAAAAGTTACAGCGACCAAACCGGCAGCTGTAGCTACAGAAGCTCCAAAAGTGGCTCCGGTTTCTGTAAACGGTGCTGACGAAATCGTGGAAATGGACAGAATGCGTAAGCTGATTTCTAAATATATGGTTCAGTCTTTGGCTACTTCTGCTCACGTTCAGTCATTCATTGAAGTGGATGTTACAAATATTGTAAAATGGAGAGACAAGGTTAAAAATGCTTTCGAAAAGAGAGAAGGTGAGAAACTGACATTTACTCCTATTTTCATGGAAGCGGTTGCTAAAGCTTTGAAAGATTATCCGGGAATGAATATTTCTGTTGATGGAGATCATATCATCAAAAAGAAAAACATCAACTTAGGTATGGCTGCGGCTTTGCCAAACGGAAACTTGATTGTTCCTGTAATCAAAAATGCAGACCAATTGAATTTGGTTGGAATGGCAAAAGCGGTTAACGATTTAGGAAACCGTGCTAAAGCCGGAAAATTGAAACCAGACGATACTCAGGGTGGTACTTATACGGTGACAAATGTTGGGTCTTTCGGATCTGTTTTTGGAACTCCAATCATCAATCAACCGGAAGTTGGAATCTTAGCTTTGGGTGCTATCAGAAAAGTGCCTGCGGTTATTGAAACTCCTGATGGAGATTTCATCGGAATCCGTCAGAAAATGTATTTGACGCATTCTTATGATCACAGAGTAGTTGACGGTGCTTTGGGAGGAATGTTTGTAAAACGCGTTGCCGAGTATCTTGAAGCCTGGGATGTAAACAGAGATTTCTAAAATATAGAGTGTATAAATAATGACTCCCGAAAGCAATTTCGGGAGTTTTTTTATTTAGGCTATTTTGGGTTTCCTATATTTGTAGCCATCTTAATTATTTGAAAAGCCATTATGTCATTACTCCGAAAGTTTATAGTTTATACCAATTTAAGATCAGGAATGGACGAGTTCGAAACCATTCATAAATCTATTGAAAAAGATGTGATGTTGCGAGGTACAAGGCTATGGGTTTTGGTAATTGCAATTTTTATTGTTTCGATTGGACTGAATATGAATTCAACTTCGGTCATTATTGGAGCGATGTTAATTTCTCCAATGATTGGACCAATTAACGGAATGGGTTACAGCATTGCTACTTACAATTTTCTGTTGCTTCGAAAGGCGATGAAGAATTTTAGTTTTGCGGTTTTTACAGCCTTGATTACTTCTACCGTATATTTTTCATTGAGTCCATTGTCGGCTGCACATTCAGAACTTTTATCGCAAACCAGCACAACTATTTATGATGTTTTGATTGCATTTTTAGGTGGTCTTGCAGGAATTATCGCCATCAGCAGCCGTTCAAAAGGAAATATAATTGCCGGTGCAGCAATTGCAACGGCTTTGATGCCACCACTTTGTACGGCAGGTTATGGATTGGCAAACGGAAATATGAATTTCTTTCTGAGTGCGATGTATCTTTTTACAATCAATGTGGTTTTTATTGCGATTTCCTCCGTTTTGATTTGTCGTTTGTTGAAGTTTCCAATCTCTTCTGAAATACAGGAAAAACATAAAACCAGAGTTCAGAGCCTGCTTTCGACTGTTATTGCAATTACATTAATTCCGAGTGTTTATTTTGGTTATGCATTGGTTCAAAGAGAACATTTTAGTGAAGATGCAAGTCGGTTTGTAGCAGATATAAGTGTTTTTGAAGGAAGTTATCTTTTGAAAAATGAAGTGGATGCCAGAAAAAAACAAATTACTTTGGTTTATGGAGGAAGTGATTTGTCTGAAAAAAATAAAGAGGAAATCACGAAAAGGGCATCGATTTATTCCCTGTCGGAAGCGAAACTTATTTTTGAGCAAGGTTTTTCTTTTAATGAAGGAAAGGAAAATGTGAACCAAATTGATAAGTTGAAGACAGAAGTAAATCGGCTGAATTTAGCTTTGAAGGCAAAACAGAAAACAACGGATAGTATCATTTCAAAACCTATAATTGGGAAACAACTTTTGGCTGAAATCAAAACGCTTTTTCCGGAAATAAAATCATGTTCATATTCTGAAACAGTTGCTTTTCAGGATGGTGCCAAAACAGATAAAGTGAAAATCGTGGTGATGGAAACTACAAAAAAAGGATTGACAGCCGATGCTCGAAAGCGAATCAATGAATGGTTGAAAATGAGATTGGAAAGTGAAAGGGTAAAAACTTTCTTTGAGTGATTTTTTGTAAAGTATTTCCGGAAAGTATCCCGGCAATATGAGTCACGGAGTTAAAAGGAAAGTCTGAAGTTTTTATTGGTTTTAAAAATAGTTTAAAACTATGCACTTTAATGCATTTAGCTTTCAGTTTCTAAAAAAAAATCAGTCACGGATTACACAGATTAATCAGTGCTAATTTTGATCCCGAAATTTCGGGATGTGGCAAAAAAAAAATCCAACCGTGCAGACTTTTAGTCTGTCAATCAAACCTATGGTCTTCATGTTTATGATTTAGTTAGAATTTCGGTTAAAAAGAATGTTGTTTAAACGTGTTCATTTTTAGTTTTGGTATTAAGCACGGGTAGTCATAATTATTTTAAATTAAACATTTGTAAAATTCGGTGAATTACTCTTTTATTTTATATTTGTTTTCTTCAAATAAAATAGATGGAACTTAAACTCAACAGACCAATTTGCTTTTTCGACCTTGAAACAACAGGCATTGATATAGGAAAAGACAGAATAGTAGAAATTTCAATTTTAAAAGTATATCCTAACGGGAATAAAGAGAGTAAAACCTGGTTGGTAAACCCTACCATTCCTATTCCGCCGCAAACTACCGCTGTTCATGGCATCACTGATGAAAAAGTGGCAAATGAACCTACTTTCAAAGAATTGGCTCCTCAGGTGCACGCCATGATTAAGGATTCCGATTTGGGAGGATTTAATTCTGATCGATTTGATATTCCGCTCTTGGCAGAAGAATTGCTTCGTGCCGGAGTTGATTTTGATATGAAAAATCGCGTTTCTGTCGATGTTCAAACTATTTTTCATAAAATGGAAGAAAGAACATTGAGCGCTGCCTATAAATTCTATTGCGGACAAAGTCTTGAAAATGCACATTCGGCTGAGGCTGATACATTGGCGACTTATGAAATTCTGAAAGCACAAATTGAGCGGTATGATGAATTGGAAAATGATGTAAAAACATTATCTGAATTTTCGACCCGAAAAAAAATAGCTGATTTTGCCGGCATGATTGCTTTTGATAAGGATAATGAAGAGGTTTTTGCCTTTGGAAAACACAAAGGAATGAAGGTGGAGAAGGTTTTAGAAACCGAGCCGGGATATTTCAGTTGGATTCAAAATGCCGATTTTCCATTATATACAAAGAAAGTCCTGACAGCGATTAAATTAAGAAAGTTGAATACTAAAATATAAGTGACTGGTAATTAGTGATTAGTGAATAGCATTGAATGCAGACTAATCACTAATCGCTAATCACTAATCACTAAAAACATGAAAATTATTTGCGTAGGAAGAAATTATGCCGGACATGTGTCTGAGTTGCAAAATGAAAGACCGGAAGAGCCGGTTGTTTTTATGAAACCCGATTCGGCAATTGTTCTAAAACAACACCCTTTTGTGATACCTGATTTTTCGGAAGAGGTGCATCACGAAATTGAAGTGATTGTAAAAATTAATAAAGTAGGGAAGTATATTGATGCCAAATTTGCTCATAAATATTATGAAGAGATAGGAGTGGGGATTGATTTTACGGCGCGTGATCTTCAGAAAAAGCTGAAAGAAAAAGGATTGCCTTGGGAAAAAGCAAAAGCTTTTGATGGTTCGGCTGTGATTGGAGATTTTTTACCAAAATCTAAATTTGAATCGTTGGAAAATCTTACATTTGAACTTACCAACAACGGACATTCGGTTCAGGTGGGAAATACAGCCAATATGTTTTGGAATATAGACCAGATTATAGCTTATGTTTCCCAATATTTTACTTTAAAAATTGGGGATATAATATTTACCGGAACTCCGGAAGGTGTTGCGGCCGTAAAACCGAACGATGTTTTGGAAGGTTATTTAGAAGGAAATAAATTATTTAAAATACAGGTAAAATAATGGCTTTAAACTATAACTTGGCGAAAGTTTACGCACTTTCTGAAAACGACGACGATTTTGTAAAAGCTATTGTAGGGCTTTTTGTGACCGATGTGCCGGAAGATGTTCTGGGAATTAAAGAAGGTATTGAGGAAAAAGATCATAAAAAAGCGTATTCTCATGCTCATAAAATGAAACCTACAATGGATTTATTTGGATTGGATCAGGCTTTGGAAGAAGTACTTCAGATTGAGGACTGGGGAAAAAATGAAGGTAAAAGAAAGGAAATTATTGAAACTTTCAAGAGTCTTGAAAACCGTTTAGAAAAAGCGGTCAAAGAGGTAAAGAAAGATTTTGAAATTTGCGATTAGGAAAAGGGAGAATAGCTAAGTAATTAGCCCAAAATAATTTAAAAATCATTCAATCTAAAATCCCAATTCCTAAATCCTAAATCCGGAATGAAAGCAGCCATAATAACCATAGGCGATGAAATTTTAATTGGGAAAATTACCGATACCAATTCGGGTTTTATTGCCAAATCTCTTGATAAGATAGGTGTTGAAATCTGTGAAATGATTTCGATTTCAGATAATAGGGATTGTATTCTTTCGGCTCTTCAAAAATATCAAAACCAGGTTGAGTTGGTTGTAATTACCGGCGGACTTGGTCCCACGAAAGACGATGTTACCAAAAAAACATTCTGCGATTATTTTGAAGATGTTTTGGTTGTAGATGAAAAAGTTCTTGTTCACGTAACCGGGTTGATTGAGCAGATTTATCAACGTCCAATTACGCAAATCAATAAAGATCAGGCTTTAGTGCCTTCAAGATGTATCGTACTTCATAATAATGTTGGGACGGCTCCCGGTCTGTGGATGAAAAAGGAAAACACTGTTTTTGTTTCCCTGCCCGGAGTTCCTTATGAGATGAAGTATTTGGTTGAAAATGAAATTATTCCAAAAATTATCAGGGAATACAACCGGCCTTATATTATTCATAAAACAATTCAGACTTACGGGGTAGGAGAAAGTCTCTTAGCCGAACGCATTGAAGATTGGGAAAACAATCTGCCTCAATTTATAAAATTGGCTTATTTGCCAAGTCCCGGAAAAGTGATGCTCCGACTCACTGCCAGAGGTAATAATCAGGAAGAATTACAGAAAGTTATTGATGAAAACATTAATTCACTCACGCAGATTATAGGTGATGTAATTGTTGGTTTTGAGGAAGAAGATACAATTGAAGTTGTTTTAGGTCGATTACTGACCAAGCAGAATAAAACTTTGGCGGCAGCCGAAAGTTGTACAGGAGGTACTATTGCTCAAAGAATAACTTCGGTTTCCGGAGCTTCCGGTTATTTCAAAGGAAGTTTGGTTTGTTATGCCACTCAGTCAAAAACAGACGTACTACATATTCCGGAATCTTTGATAAAAGAACATACGGTAGTTAGTGCTGAGGTTGCAAAACAAATGGCATTGAATGTCAGAGAAATAATGAAAACTGATTATGCGCTTGCCACCACAGGTAATGCCGGACCTCTAAAAGGCGATGCCGATGCCGAAATAGGAACAGTATTTATTGCTTTGGCTACTCCGGATGAAGTATTTGTTGAAGAATATAATTTTGGTCAACCACGTGAAAAAGTGATAGATAGAGCAGTGAATAAAAGTTTTGAGCTGCTTCTTAAAGAAATTTTAAAAAATGTACTTTAAATAGTTTGCATTATAGGTTTCTTTTTATTTACTTTGCACCCTGATTTTGAATAACGATAAAAGATAAGCATAATGTCAAGAGTTTGTGACCTTACAGGTAAAAGAGCGATGGTAGGAAATAACGTTTCTCACGCTATGAACAAAACTAAGAGAAAGTTTTCTGTTAACTTAGTGAAAAAGCGTTTTTATCTTCCTGAAGAAGATAGATGGATTACTCTTAGAGTAGCAGCATCTACAATAAAAACAATTAATAAAAATGGAATCGCTGCAGTTTTGAAAAAAGCGCAGGCAGAAGGATTTATTAAATAATCCGTCCTAATAAATATATAGCAAGATGGCAAAGAAAGGTAACAGAATTCAGGTAATTTTAGAATGTACTGAGCACAAAACTTCAGGTGTTCCAGGAACTTCAAGATACATAACAACAAAGAACAAAAAAAATACTCCGGACAGATTAGAGATTAAAAAGTTTAATCCAATCTTGAAGCGTGTAACTGTTCATAAAGAAATTAAATAATAATTAGAGATTTTTATTTAAAATAAAAATTTCAAATACACATTTGAATCATGGCAAAGAAAACCGTAGCAACGTTACAAACAGCTTCAAAGAGATTAACAAAAGCCATCAAAATGGTAAAATCTCCTAAAACAGGAGCTTATGTTTTTGTAGAATCAATCATGTCTCCAGAAGCAGTTGACGAATTCTTGAAAAAGAAATAATTCACAATACATCATATAGAAAAGCTACTTTCATTCGGAAGTAGCTTTTTTATTTTTATATTTGTTTGAGTTTTTACAAAATGAATTACGAAAGTGATTCGAATCCCCATAAATTTAATACTTATTAAAATAATGAGTTTTTTCAAAAAAATATTTTCGTCTGAAAAAAAAGAGAGCCTGGACAAAGGTCTTGAAAAATCAAAAACAACTTTCTTCTCGAAATTGACTAAGATAGTTGCCGGAAAATCTAAGGTTGATGATGAAGTTTTGGATGATTTGGAAGAAATTTTAGTAAGTTCAGATGTAGGTGTAGAGACGACACTTAAAATTATCACTCGAATTGAAAAACGGGTTTCGGAAGATAAATATCTAGGAACCGATGAGTTGAATAAAATTCTGCGTGAAGAAATTGCTGCTTTATTATCGGAAACCAATTTAGGTAATGCTACCGAATTTGTGATTCCGGTAAATACAAAACCGTATGTGTTGATGGTGGTTGGCGTGAACGGTGTTGGAAAAACCACAACCATAGGTAAATTGGCGAATCAGTTCAAAAAACAAGGATATAAAGTGGTTCTTGGAGCGGCTGATACATTCCGTGCAGCGGCAATCGATCAGTTACAAGTTTGGGCCGACAGAGTGGGAGTGCCGTTGGTAAAACAGCAAATGGGTAGTGATCCGGCTTCAGTTGCTTTCGATACTTTACAGTCGGCAGTTGCTCAAAATGCCGATATAGTGATTATTGATACAGCGGGTCGTTTGCACAATAAAATAGGTTTGATGAACGAGTTGACCAAAGTGAAAAAAGTGATGCAGAAAGTGGTAGGCGATGCACCTCACGATGTTTTATTGGTTTTGGACGGTTCTACCGGACAAAATGCTTTTGAACAGGCAAAACAATTTACAGCGGCTACCGAGGTTACAAGTTTGGCAGTAACCAAACTTGACGGTACTGCAAAAGGCGGAGTGGTTATTGGAATTTCAGATCAATTCCAGATTCCGGTAAAATATATTGGAGTAGGAGAAGGGATAGAAGATTTACAGGTTTTTAATAAATTTGAGTTTGTTGATTCGTTCTTCAAATAAAATAGTTCATTTCAAAGGAATACAAAAAGGCTCGCAATTAGCGAGCCTTTTTGTGTACATGATTCTTGAGTGGAACGAAAATCTATTTTATAATAATGAATTCACTTCTTCTGTTAGCCTGATGTTCTTCTTCGGTACATTTAACACCGTCGGAACATTTGTTAACCAGTTGAGTTTCTCCATATCCTTTTGCTTTAAGACGAGACTTGTTAATTCCGTTTTTAATCAGCCAGTTCATAGTTGCTTTGGCTCTTCTGTCTGAAAGTTTGTCGTTGTAAATTTTTGACTGTCTGCTATCGGTATGCGAACGAATATCTACTTGTAAAGTTGGATTTTGTTCCATGACATCCAGAATTTTTACTAAATCGAGTTCTGCATCACGCCTAATGTCTGATTTGTCTAAATCAAAATAAATTACTTTAATATCAAAAGCTTTTGCCAAATCGTCTCCGATTGTCATTTTTTTGATGATTTTTTCCATTGTCAAAGGAACAAAGGTTTCTCCTGTTTGATCAGCAATAATTGCAGGAACTTCTATGGTAGTAAATTCTTCTTTTTCAGCTTTAATATAATATTTACTATCACAATCTACCTGACCAAAATCGAATTTCCCATTAATATCAGACTTCATTTCTTTTAGTAATTTAAAATTACTATCAAACAAAGTTAGTTTTGAATCGGCAAGAGGTTGTTGCGTTTCTTTATCTGTCACAATACCGTTCAAAAACTGTTCGCAAGGATATTCTATAGTTTTAGTTTCTTTAATTCTGTAAATATCATCTCCGCCTTGTCCTCCAGTTCGGTTCGAAGACACATATCCGATTTTTGTTTTAAAGTCTAATTGCATAGCAAAATCATCACTTGGGCTGTTCAAAGGTTCTCCTGTATTTAGGACATTTTTATATTTGCCGTCTTTTTCTAATTTAGATACAAAAACATCCAATCCTCCAAGTCCCGGATGACCGTCTGAGGCAAAATAGAGTTCATTTTCTGATGTAATGAACGGAAATGTTTCTCTTCCTTCGGTATTGATAGGTTCTCCAAGATTTTCAGGAGGACCAAAGGTTCCGTCAGAATTGATAGCAACTCTGAAAATATCAGATTGTCCGATTGTTCCAGACATATCAGATGCAAAATAAAGATATTTTTCATCAGGACTCAAAGCAGGGTGTGCTACACTATAATTGTTACTATTGAAAGGGAGTTCAGTTATATTACTCCATTTTTTATTTTTTAATGTAGCTTTATATATTTTCAATAATACCGTGCCTTTTTCGTCTTTTCTTTTTTTACCTAAATAGTTATTTCGGGTAAAGTAAACTGTTTTTCTGTCTTTTGTGAAAACAGGAGTTGCTTCGTGGTATTTAGAATTCAATTGATTTGGAAATGTTTCTGTCGAGAGTAAACTACCATCAGGATTCATTTTAGCCAAATATAAATTGGTAAATGCTTCACCGGTCATTGCCGCTTTTTTTGTGTAAACTTTTCCGCTTTTTCTTGCAGAAGAAAAGACTACTGTATCTCCAAAAACAGCTGTACCGTAATCAGAATTTTCAGAATTAATTCCGGCATCAGAAATAATGTATCTTCCGGAATTCTTTTTAATTATGGATAAATAATCTTTTTGTTCTGCCGCTAGTTTTGCTCTGCGATCATTGCCGCTTTTCTCGTTGAATTTTTTTATCATCTCATCGGCCTTTTCATATTGTTTGACTGCTTTCAGGCTTTGAGCATAACGGTAGTAATATTCGGGAGCCAGATCTTCTGTCATAAGAAACAGTTCTCCATACCATTTGGCAGCCTTTTCTAAATTGGCACTGAAATAATAGGAATTTCCCAATTTTTGAAGCATTTCGGGCGATTTGTATCCTTTTTCAAATATGCGTTCATACGTTTTTATCGCATCAATATAAGCATATTGATTGTAATCTTTATCGGCTTTAGCTGTCTCCTTTTTTTGGGAGTATAAATGTAAGGAAGCAAATAGTAATGCTATATATAGTAAATTTTTTTTCATTGTCTTTTATTTTTAGAAGAATCTTGGAGAAATAACTTTTTCTGGTTTTTTAAATAATTCAAATCGCAAAAATATTTCGTGAGAACCTGAGTTATAGTGTTTTAAATTGGTTGTTTCCAGATCATAACCATATCCTGCAAAAAGTCCGTCAGTTATTTGAAATCCGGCCATCATACTTGCTGCCGCATTCCATCTCCATGCGGCTCCCAATACAAATTTATCATTGAACAAAAAGTTTCCTGATAAATCTAATTGCAATGGAGATCCCTCAACTGCTTTGGTTAAAAATGCGGGTTTGAATTTGACCTTTGAACTTAAATCAAAAACATATCCACCTATAAAATAATAATGCATTTTTTGATTGACTGTTTCCGCAATATCATCGTTAAAATTAGCGGCATCAAAAAAGTTCGGGATTGAAAAACCAAGATAAAGTTTATCTGAGTTAAAATAAACTCCTGCGCCCAGGTTGGGAGTGAATTTATTATTCACATTATTTTGGAACTTGGAATCGAATGAATCATATTGATTTAATTTGGAATAATCGATGTTTAATAAATTAGCAGTTGCTTTTAATCCAAATGATAATCTGAAAGTCTCTGAAGTTGGTATAGCATAAGATATATCTGCCGAAATTATATTCTCATTAGAGGCTCCTATATTATCATTTATAAAAGACAATCCCATTCCTACATTTGAATTAACTATTGGAGTGTTAATAGAGAATGCATTTGTTGTTGGAGCTCCATCAAGTCCAACCCACTGGGTTCTATGCAACCCAAAAACACTCAAGATGCCTCGATTTCCTGCATAGGCAGGATTAATGTTAGTTGTATTGTACATATATTGTGTGTACTGAGCTTCTTGCTGTGCAAAACAAGATATACTTACTAACAATAAAATGATTATTATATTTTTTGTTTTCATACTATTCGTTTCTTTTATTCAGATTATTTTTCTTCTATTTTTATGAACCATAAAAGCGGTCTTAATAAATTTTAGAATTAATCTTTAGTTAACATTAAATAACCTGATTTTTCCAATGACTTGCTGTCAGAATTTACGTACTTAATTATGTAAAAATAGGTTCCGCTTGGTAATCCGTCAGATTCATTTATAGTGGCTCTACCGCCTGATTTACCATCAAATCCTAAATTTGCTTCATTGACATAACCTTGTTTTTCAAAAACTTTAACTCCCCAACGGTTATAGATTTCAACCGTATTTTTAGGATAACATTCAATACCGGTAATTCTGAAGAAATCATTAAGTCCGTCACCATCCGGAGAAACCGCATTATAAACAGTTATAACACATGGTTCTAATTCTATTATTGTGACGTCATTTTCCAATAGACTATCATTGTCAGATAAATCTGTAACTATTTGCCCTGATGTACTGGTACCATAAGCAGTTGCTTGGTTGGTTACTTTTCCGGTTATAATATCGTTTTCTGTCAAGGTGTAAACTCCAATAAATGTGGTGTTGTCAGATTCTCCAATTGCTAAACTAATTGGCCCGCCAGATAGTACAATTCCTTGTAAAGTATCAGAAATCCACACATTAGTGAGTGAAGTATTTCCTGTATTTACAATATTGAAAGAATAGGTTATTGTTTCGCCTGCCTGTGGCATACCATCATGGTTATAGTCATTAAATACGGCTGTTTTTATAAGTGCAATTGATGGAGATTGTGGAACAGGGGTTATTGTACAACTTAAACAATCTGGATCTACAGGACAAGTTTCACATGGAGTAGGGTCGGTAGAAATAGCAATAAACTGTTTGTTTTCAGGAGATATTGCAGTTACGGTGGCTAAGTTATAAACATATCCTGATTCTATGTCGGCTGTTGTAATTATGTACACAGCTGTAAAAGTGGTACTGTCAGAAGCACCTATTGCCAATGTGTCTAATGGACCTCCTGATACAGTCACGTTGTTATCTGTTACAGTAATGTTAGTTAAAACGGTATTTCCGGTATTAGTAACCGTAAACGTATAGTTTATAACATCCCCTTCGTTAGCTACACCGTCATTATTAAGATCTACATAAATGCCTTCTTTAGTAAGTGCAATTGAACTTAGTGAAGTTTCAGTTGGAGTATCGTTATTAATAGTTGTTCCTGAAATATCACTAATTGTTCCGGTTATCGGTAATGTTGCGGTCACTGTTGCGCTATTGGTTACTTTTCCTGCATCAATGTCTGATTGTGTGATTGTATAGGTTGCAGTTGCGATCCCAATTTCGTTTGGAGCCAAAGTACCAGGGTTTACAGCCAAATTCACACTGCCGGTCAATGGGTCGTTTATAATTGTATTAGAAAGCGTAGTGTTTCCTGTATTGGTTACTGTGAAAGTATAAGTAATCATATCTCCAACGATTCCTGTTCCGCTTAATGCTCCTGTTTTTACCAATGCAATTCCTGAATTTTGTGTCAGTATCGTTTCTGTTGGAGTATCGTTGTCAATAGTTGTTCCTGAAATATCGGTTACTGTTCCGCTTATTGGCAATGTTGCGGTCACTGTTGCGCTATTGGTTACTTTTCCTGCATCTATATCCGATTGTTTGATGATATAAGTTGCAGTTGCTATACCAATTTCGTCTGGGGCTAATGTATCAGGGGTTACGGCCAAATTCACACTACCGGTCAATGGGTCGTTTATAATAATATTAGAAAGTGTATTGATTCCTGTATTGGTTACCGTGAAGGTATAGGTAATCACATCTCCAACGATTCCTGTTCCGCTTATTGTCCCGGATTTTACTAAAGCAATGTGTGGATTTGGCTCCAAAATATTGATTGTTGGAGTATCGTCAAAAATGGTTAATCCTGACAGATCGCTTACAGTTCCGCTTATAGGTTTCGTTCCTGTTGCTATGGCAATGTTAGTTACTTTTTCAGCATCAATGTCTGATTGTGTGATTGTATAGGTTGCAGTTGCAGTTCCCGTTTCGTTTGGTGCTAAAGTACTCGGAGTTACAGGCAAATTTATACTTTCTGTTAAAGGATCATTTACAACTACATTTGTAAGTGTAGTATTTCCGGTATTGGTTACCGTGAAGGTATAAGTGATTGTATTACCGGTGATTACTTTGCCGTTTAGAACTCCTGTTTTTACTAGCTTAATGTCTGAATTTTGAGTCAGTGTTGTTACTGTTGGAGTATCGTTAGAAATTGTTGTTCCCGAAATATCAGTAATTGTTCCGGTTATTGGTAATGTTGCAGTTACTGTTGCACTGTTGGTTACTTCACCGGCATCAATGTCTGATTGTTGTATGGTGTAGGTTGCAGTTGCGGTACCAATTTCGTTTGGAGCTAATGTACTAGGTGTTACTGCCAAATTTACACTTCCTGTTAAAGGATCGTTTACAACTACATTGGTAAGTGTAGTGTTTCCGGTGTTAGTTATTGAGAAAGTATAAGTGATAATATCTCCAACGGTTCCTGTTCCGCTAATTGCTCCTGTTTTTACCAATGCGATGTCTGGGTTTTGAGTCAGTGTTGTTACTGTTGGAGTATCGTTAGAAATTGTTGTTCCCGAAATATCAGTAATCGTTCCGGTTATTGGTAATGTTGCAGTTACTATTGCACTGTTGGTTACTTCACCGGCATCAATGTCTGATTGTTGTATGGTATAGGTTGCAGTTGCAATACCTGTAGCGTTAGGTGTCAATGTGCTTGGTGTTACTGCCAAATTTACACTTCCTGTCATAGGGTCATTTACCACTATGTTGGTAAGTGTAGTATTCCCGGTGTTAGTTATTGAGAAAGTATAAGTGATAATATCTCCAACGACTCCCGTTCCGTTTATTGCTCCTGTTTTTACTAAAACGATGTCTGGATTTTGGATCAGCGTTATTATTGTTGGAGTATCGTTGAACATTGTTGTTCCTGAAATATCAGTAATCGTTCCGCTTATCGGTAATGTTGCGGTTACTGTTGCACTGTTGGTTACTTCACCGGCATCAATATCTGATTGTTGTATGGTATAGATCGCAGTAGCTGTTCCCATTTCGTTTGATTCTAATGTGTCTGGAGTTACTGCCAAATTCACACTTCCTGTCAGAGGATCGTTTACCACTATACTTTTAAGTGTGGTGTTTCCTGTATTGATTATTGTAAAGGTATAAGTGATAATATCTCCAACAACTCCCGTTCCGCTAATTGCTCCGGTTTTTATCAGGGCTATGCCTGGGTTTTGAGTCAGTGTTGTTACTGTTGGAGTATCGTTAGAAATTGTTGTTCCCGAAATATCAGTAATCGTTCCGGTTATTGGTAATGTTGCAGTTACTATTGCACTGTTGGTTACTTCACCGGCATCAATGTCTGATTGTTGTATGGTATAGGTTGCAGTTGCGGTACCAATTTCGTTTGGAGCTAATGTACTTGGAGTTACTACTAAATCTGAACCGCCATTGATCATAGGGTCATTTACCACTACGTTGGTAAGTTTAGTATTCCCGGTGTTAGTTATTGAGAAAGTATAAGTGATAATATCTCCAACGGTTCCTGTTCCGCTTACTGCTCCTGTTTTTACCAAGGCTATACCTGGGTTTTGAGTCAGTGTTGTTACTGTTGGAGTATCGTTAGAAATTGTTGTTCCCGAAATATCAGTAATCGTTCCGGTTATTGGCAATGTTGCGGTTACTGTTGCACTGTTGGTCACGTCACCGGCATCAATGTCCGATTGTTTGATGGTATAGGTTGCAGTTGCAATACCCGCTGTGTTAGGTGCCAATGTGCTTGGTGTTACTGCCAAATTTACACTTCCTGTCATAGGGTCATTTACCATTACGTTGGTAAGTGTAGTATTTCCGGTGTTAGTTATTGAGAAAGTATAAGTGATAATATCTCCAACGGCTCCCGTTCCGCTTACTGCTCCTGTTTTTACCAATGCGATGTCTGGGTTTTGAGTTAATGTCGTAATTGTAGGGGTATCGTTAAAAATTGTTGTTCCCGAAATATCAGTAATTGTTCCGGTTATTGGTAATGTTGCAGTTACTATTGCGCTGTTGGTTACTTCACCGGCATCAATGTCTGATTGTTGTATAGTGTAGGTAGCAGTTGCAATCCCCGCTGTGTTAGGTGCTAGTGTGCTTGGTGTTACAACTAAATCTGAACCGCCATTGATCATAGGGTCATTTACCACCACATTGGTAAGTGTGGTGTTTCCGGTGTTAGTTATTGAGAAAGTATAAGTGATAATATCTCCAACGGTTCCTGTTCCGCTTACTGCTCCTGTTTTTACTAAAACGATGTCTGGATTTTGGATCAGCGTTATTATTGTTGGAGTATCGTTAGAAATTGTTGTTCCCGAAATATCAGTAATCGTTCCGGTTATCGGTAATGTTGCGGTTACTGTTGCACTGTTGGTTACTTCACCGGCATCAATATCTGATTGTTGTATAGTATAGATCGCAGTAGCTGTTCCCATTTCGTTTGATTCTAATGTGTCTGGAGTTACTGCCAAATTCACACTTCCTGTCAAAGGATCGCTTACGGATATATTTTTAAGTGTGGTGTTTCCTGTATTGATTATTGTAAAGGTATAAGTGATAATATCTCCAACGGCTCCCGTTCCGCTTATTGCTCCTGTTTTTACTAAAGCGATGTCTGGATTTTGAGTTAATGTCGTAATTGTTGGAGTATCGTTGAACATTGTTGTTCCCGAAATATCAGTAATTGTTCCGGTTATTGGTAATGTTGCGGTTACTGTTGCACTGTTGGTCACTTCACCAGCATCAATGTCTGATTGTTTGATTGTATAGGTTGCAGTTGCAATCCCCGTAGCGTTAGGTGTCAATGTACTTGGTGTTACGACTAAATTTGAACCACCATTGATCATAGGGTCATTTACCACCACATTGGTAAGTGTGGTGTTTCCTGTATTGGTAATTGCGAATGTATAGGTGATTAAATCTCCTACAGTTTCTGATATTCCTATTACTCCGGTTTTGACCAAAACGATAGCCGGATTTTGAGTTAATGTCGTAACTGTTGGAGTATCGTTGAATATTGTTGTTCCTGAAATATCAGTAATCGTTCCGGTTATTGGTAATGTTGCAGTTACTGTTGCGCTATTGGTTACTTTACCGGCATCAATATCCGATTGTGTAATTGTATAGGTAGCAGTTGCAATACCCGCTGTGTTTGGTGCTAATATATTTGGAGTTACTGTCAAATTCACACTGCCTGTCAAAAGATCGTTTACCACTACATTTGTAAGTGTAGTATTTCCGGTATTAGTTATTGCGAAAGTATAAGTTATTATATCTCCCACGGCTCCTGTTCCGCTAATTGCTCCTGTTTTTACCAATGCTATGCCTGAATTTTGAGTCAGCGTTGTTATTGTAGGAGTATCGTTGAACATTGTTGTTCCCGAAATATCAGTAATTGTACCGCTTATCGGTAATGTTGCGGTTACTGTTGCACTATTAGTTGTTTCTCCGGCATCAATGTCCGATTGTGTTATGGTGTAGGTTGCAGTTGCAATACCCGATGTGTTTGGTGCTAATATATTTGGAGTTACTGCTAAATTTACACTTCCTGTTAAAGTATCGTTTATTACCACATTTGTAAGCGTAGTATTCCCGGTATTAGTTACAGCGAAAGTATAAGTTATTATATCTCCCACGGTTCCTGTTCCGCTTACGGCTCCTGTTTTTACCAAAACGATGTCTGGGCTTTGAGTTAGTATCGTTTCTGTTGGATCATCGTTAGTTATAGTTGTTCCCGAAATATCACTAATCGTTCCGCTTATCGGCAATGAAGCTATTACTGTAGCAGTGTTTGTAATACTTCCGATATCAATGTCTGATTGTTTTATTGTATAGGTTGCAGTAGCAATACCGGATGCGTTTGGTGCCAATGTGCTTGGGCTTACAGCCAAATTTAAACTATCTGTCAATGCATCATTTACAAACACATTGCTGAGCATGGTGTTTCCGGTGTTGGTTACCGTGAATGTATAATTGATTATATTTCCGGCTGTTACAGATCCACTAACTAATCCTGTTTTTACCAAAGCTATGCCCGGGCTTGGAGTTAAGTTAGTGATTGTTGGGTTATCGGTAGTTAAAGTTGTTCCTGAAATATCGGTAATATCGTTGTTGTTTGGGTCTTTGGCTGTTACAGTAGCCGTGTTGGTTACGTTTCCATTATCAATATCCGATTGAAGGATGGTATAGGTCGCTGTTGCAGTGCCGGTAGCATTTGGTGCCAGTGTACCAGGAGTTACTGCTAAATTTGTACTGCCAGTCAAAACATCGTTTATCTCTATATTGGTAAGAGTGAGATTTCCGGTATTAACAACAGTAAAGGTGTAGGTAATGGTTTCTCCAACTAATCCTGTACCATCTATTGCTCCGCCTTTTATCAAAGCAATACTTGGAGAAGATACAAAAACGCTGACTGTAGCAGTACTACAATTTGTAGGATTTAATTTTTCACAAATAGTATAATCTACCGTATAAGTACCTCCGGGAGTATTAGGTTCTACCGTTACAGTTCCATCACTATTTACGGTTAGTGGTCCGTTTGGAGTTGAGGAAAATACAATATCAGATGTATTTACAGGGGTTTCATTTAAAGCGTCATTAGTAAAAATATCAATATCAGTAGTACCTCCGGTTATTCCGTAAATTGCAATAGTATTAAAATCGTTTTCTGCAACGATAATAGCAGCAGAAACACCTATAATTACTGTTGCTGTATCGCAAATCAATGAATTTAATTTGTAACAAATTTGGTAAGTAATAGTATAATTGCCTGCCGGAGTAGAAGTAGGGACACTTACAATTCCGGTAGCAGGATCTATTGATGGAACCGGAGCTCCAATAGTTGTTGGTGTAGCGGCAGTAATTATTGCTAAATCTACGTCGCTTATAGCAATAGGATTTCCGTTTATAGTATCGTTAGTTAAAACATTTCCTGCATTTATGCTGCCTGTAGCTCCAATAATGGAAGGTAAAACATCATCTATTGCATCAATAACAGCACAATGTAATGTTCCTCCACTCGTATTTGCAGTGTTGATAAATGCTCCATATACATTAATATCATTTATTACACTGGCAAGGGATCCGACACTAATTCTGATTTCGTCAAAAGACAGAGTACTCAGGAAACCTACATTATACATTCCGGGATCAGAACCAAACGGAGGTATTGTTAAAGATAGATTTAACAATTGCGAAGCACTTTTTGATTCTCTTAATACACCATCTAAATAAGTAGAAATAGTTAATGAATTGAATAAATCTACCTGAAGCAGGCTATTTAAATCTTTTATTGTAAATCCGGCAAAAGTACCCTGAGGATAGGTGGATAACTGATCTAAAACGGCTATAGAAGCCGGAGCTATCACTCCTGTTGTAACCAAAATAGAAGCAAAATCAGTAGTGCTTGCAGTTAATACATTGTTAGTATTGTTTACCGCACAGGCTACACAAGTTACTCCGTCAACACCTGTTTTTTCGCTATCAATTATTACCGGAAAAGTTGGATTCGTTAAAGTGTAGGTTTTGTTGCATTCTAAAGTTACCGGGCATAATTTTTGGAAAATGGCCTGATATACATTCACGATACCTAAACTTATTGTTACTGTATTAGCGATAGTAAGACGAACTTCATCAAAAGATTTAGTGGTAATAAAACCAATGGTTTGCGGGCTACTTCCTACCAAAAGATTGGTGCCAACTGCGGTTAAAGCAGAATTTCCAAATTTAGTCTCCTGAAGAACTCCATTGAGATAAGTTCTTATAGTGATTGCATCCAGAGCATTTACGTTCAATAAAGAAGGATTTTCAATTGTAAATCCGGCAAAAGAACCTATAGGATAATCTGTTATCTGATCTTTTACCGAAATGCTGGCACTGTTTCCAATACCAACCGCTAAATTAATTTGGGCAAAATTAGTAGTATCTAAATCAATTATATTTTCAGTATCATTAACAGAACAAAGTGCGCAAACCAAACCATCAATACCTGTATTTTCGCCATTAATATAAACAGGATAAGTTGGAGCTACCATTGTGGTTTGTGTGTTACAAACCAAATCAGATCCTGCACAGAAATTTTCGAAAACAGCATTATAAACTTTGGTTGAACCAAGACTTAGAGAAACTGTTTGATTAAGTGATATTTGAATTTCATCGAACGAAGTTGTCGAGACAAACCCCAATTTATATCGACCGGTACTATTCAATAAAGTGCCGTTTGCTAATAAATTATTTCCTGAGAATTGTTGTTGCAGCACTCCGTTAAGATACGTAGTGATTGATATATTTCCTAAGGCGGAAACATTCAATAAGTTTGAATTTTCTATTTCAAAACCGGCATAAGTATTGGCAGGATAATCGGTAAGTTGATCTTTTACCGAAAGATGAGCCGAACCTGCTATTCCTGCGGTCAAAGCAATTGTAGCATAATCGGTTGTACTGGAGCTAATAATATTTTCAGCATCATAAATAGTACCTAAGTTTAATACACCCGAAAGACCGGTATGAGAGGGTTCTAAGCTTACCGGGTAAGTTGGCAGGTTTAGTGCGGTTACAGTATTGCAACTGGAAGTTAAAGGCGGGCCTGCGCAATAATTTCTGATTACCGGATAATATACACTGATAGTATTAACCAAGCCAACCAAACTTCCCACAGAAATTTCAATTGCGTCAAAATTTTGTGTTGTATTAAAACCTACTACATAATTATTTCCGGAACTATTAAGTAATCCCGCACTTAAAAGAGAAGAGCCGGAAGCAGTTTCTTGTAGAGAATTGTTTAGATAAGTTCTGATTGTAATTGAACCCAGTAAATTGATATTCAATAATCCGCCCGTGTCAATTCTGTATCCTGCATAAGTACCGGCTGCATAAACATCATTAGTATCAGTAACTCTAAAAGAGGTAGAGCCTCCGGCACCTATAGTTGTATGAGCTGTTGCAAAATTGTTTAGATTAGAATCAATTAAATTGGTTGCATTAGTAGCGGCACAAAGTATGCATATTCCGTTCACATTTCCTGTTGCCGATAAATTACCAAAGATACTATTGATAAAAGGAATAGGAGTGTCACTATTGCATTGAGTAGCTGTTTGAGCAAAAACTGTTGTCGTAAACAGAAAAAACAGTAAAGAAAGATATGTTTTTTTGAAAACGTGAAGAATCGATGTCGCTGTAAGAGGCTGATCGAAATCACTAATCGAAATGTTTGGGTAATTTTTTCTCATAGAACGGGCATTAAATTTTTGAAATAAAAAGATTAATCACTACTTCTGTTTTGTTAATAATTAATTGATAGACAGATGAAAATGTGATTAAAGGTTTATTGTAAGTGAATTTGTATTAATGTGTGGTAAAACAGCAGTTCGAAGAACTTTTTTACATAGTAAATGTAGGGATTAAATAAATGTTAAAAAAGTGTTTACTGCAAATAAAATCCTGTATAAATATAGAATTAATACTATAAAAGTGTTAATTGTATTATAAGTTATATGTGTTGATTCTTAATTGGTTGAATATTTTGATATTCTTGCTATTTTTGAACGAAAAATAAACGATCTTAAAATTGTTTAGCCTACAATTATAAATACAATAAAAAGAGTATGTCTGGAATTATGAATGGTAAAGATTTGAGAAAAAACAATGTGATGATTCTTTTTATTATACTGTTTTTTTCGTGTACCTCATTAATTGTTATAAATTATATTACTATTCGGATTTTATCGGGAAGCAGGGCGTATGTAAACGGAGAATCTCAATACTCGAAAGGGCAAAATAAAGCTTCCCGATACCTTATTACCTATTTATATACAGAGAATGAAAAGGATTGGGAGCTGTTTAAAGAAGAAATAAATGTGCCTCTTGGAGATCAGGTGGCCAGAAATGCCTTAGTCAATAATCTTGATGAAAATTTTGCCAAAGAAGGATTTAGAGCAGGAAAGAATAAAGAAGATGATTTAGACGATATGATTTGGATTTTTAAAAATTTCAAATCTGTTGCGTTTTTAAAAGAAGCGATTGCCGAATGGAAAAATGCCGATGAATTAGTAAATCAACTTAATGAAATTGGTTTAGATCTTCATGAAAAAATAAGAACTGGTAAATTAAGTGAACAAACAAAACTCCAATTTTCTTCTGAAATCAGTAGTCACTGTGAGAAGCTGGGTATGGTGGCAGACAATTTTTCGAACATTGTTGGAGATGGAACCCGAAAAATGAAGGACTACTTGATAGTAATAAACACAATTTTAATTTTGATGATGATGAGCAGCGCAAGTGTGTATTATCTAACCACTTTAAAAAAAATAATAGAATCTAAAAAGAATCTCAAGAAAAATAAAGAACAATTACATAATATTATTCAGGACTTAGAAAAAACTAAAATTGAATTATCTACAGAAATAATTCAACATAAAAAGTTAATAGGAACCATTAGTCATGATATAAAAAGCCCGTTGAAATTTTTAACAATGAGCAGTAAATATATTTTTGAAGAATCTGAGAAATGTGAGGACGAAAAATTTAAAAAAAGCACAAAATCGGTTTATTCATCTACGCTACAGTTATACAATTTTATTGACAGTTTACTGACTTATTCTAAAATGTTCTTTGAAGGCAAATCTTCCGAAAATTCAGTTTATAATCTAAAAGAACTGGTGCAAACAAAATTTGAATTATTCAATGAAATTGCTCAGGTTTCAAACAATTTGTTGATAAATGAAATTGATAAAAATGTAAATACACAAATAAATAAAGAAGTATTGTCTGTAATTCTTCATAATCTTCTTGACAATGCTTTGAAAAACACAGATGAAGGTCAAATCAAAGTATATACTCAAATTAAAAATAAAAGAATGTATCTGGTGGTTGAAGATACCGGAAAAGGTTTTAAAAAAGAGGATTTATTGTATTATAACCAATTAAGTAATGAGCAGTCGGCCGAAAAACTAATTCTTAGAAACAGTGGAATGGGGCTTCACATGGTAATAGAATTAATTCATATTTTGCATGGAGATTTAAAAATTACCAGTGAGGTAGGTAAAGGTTCTAAAATCGAAATAATTACAGATTTGGTTAAACTGTAAATTTTTTAAACAATTCAGATAATTCTATAATGTTGGTAATCTGCATTTTTTTAAAAATATTTAATTTGTGGGTACTTACAGTAGTCATTTTTATATCCAATTCATTAGCGATCTCCAGATTACCGAAACCTTTAATTAATAGTTCTGCAATTTCAAATTCTCTTTGTGTAAGTTCTTCAAGTGGATTGCTTTTTTCTCTTTTGTTTTGAGAAAACTCAATGAATTTATCAAGAATATCGATCGATATATATTTTCCAACTTCCAAAACAGTTTGTACCGCTTTTACAATAGAGTCACTATTACTTAGTTTGTTCAGATATCCGTTTGCTCCGGCCTGAATATAGCGGAAAGCATAAATGTCTTCTTCATGTGCAGAAAACATTAAAATCTTTACTTCTTTCTGAATATTTCTTAAATCGTCTATCATTTGATGTTTTCTGCCACCCGGCAAATTGATATCCAAAATTACTAAATCGAAAGAAGATTTTTTTAATTCAATAAGTGCCTGAGGGAAATCATCTGCATCAAAAACCTGAACATTTTTAAGTTCGCTTTCTAACAAAAGTGACATTCCTGATCGCACTATAAAATGATCATCTACTATTAGTATTTTTTTAAGCATAATTGGAAAAACTAAAATATTTATAAAAATCTGTTAACGATAATTCCCATCCCTTTGTCTCTATTTCCATAATTCCGGGTTTTTGTCCGTATTTTGGTTTATGATAATTTTAATTTTTAATAATTTATTATCAGGTAATATCAATTAATTGGGATTTCTGCTGCAAAACTAAATGTTCAAAAACAAGAAAATGACCCATTCAGATATTTTTTAACAATTTTAAAATAGTTGAAATCTATTGATATAAATGCTAAATAATCAGTACAAATCGGTCAGATCTGAAAACAATGGTAAGTTATCGAATATTTAGGTTAAATATTGAGTTGAGATTTTTATTTTTAACATTTTAAAATCGATAAATAACAAATATTAACGCCAAATATAGTTAAAATTATTCAAGCGTTTTTTAGAAGTTATCAGTTGTTAGAATTGAAATTGTTACTGTAAACAGGGTTTTTACGTGTAATGTGTTTATTTGTAATTTGTTATGTTGGCCTTTTTAAAAAAAGTAAGACAAAATATGTTTTGAAGATCATAAAAACTAAATTTGTCAAAAATAGTAACGATGAAAAAAATTACAGCTTTACTTTCTTTGGTAGTTTTGTTTGCTTGTCAGCCAAACGTAAAACCGGAAGATATTTCGAAAATAAACGGTTATTGGGAAATAGAAAAAGTAATTCTTGCTGATGGAAGTGAGAAAACATATCAAGTAAATCCTACTTACGATTATATTGAAATTGCCAATAATAAAGGTTTCAGGAAAAAAGTAACTCCGCAGCTTAACGGAAAATATCTGGTAGATAATCTTTCGGAAGCGATAGAGGTTAAGAATGAAGGAGATAAAGTTTATTTGAATTACAAAACTCCTTTTGTTACTTTCAAAGAAGAACTGAAATTGGTTTCTGAGGGAAAAATGGTTTTGGTAAATGAGGCCGATTGTGAATATCATTATAAAAAAGCGGAACTTTTAAATTTAGATTCAAATGGCGAAAAGGCTAAATAACGAAAGTCCGATTGGAGATATTTTGAAAGTGATTATTCAGCAAAACCGATTGCAAACCGGTATAGACGAAGTTACTGTAAAAGATGCCTGGATTTCCCTGATGGGGAACGGAGTAAACAGTTACACCCGCAATGTGGTTTTAAAAGGAAGTACATTGTATGTAGAATTGACTTCGGCTGTTCTTCGAGAAGAGTTGAGTTACGGAAAAGACAAAATTGTAAAAATGATTAATGAAGAACTGCGTAGGGATGTGGTGAAAGAGGTGGTTTTGAGGTAAGGATTTTAGATTATTGATTAACGATTTTAGATTTTTGGTTTGACATAAAAAATCCCGTTTCGATTGAAACGGGATTTTCTTTTTATTATAAATAGTTGACTAATTACTAATCACTAGTTACTAATCACTAAAAAAATACTAGAACTGCTCTCTTCCTGCAAAGTGGAAAGCAGATTCGATAGCAGCGTTTTCATCGCTGTCAGAACCGTGAACCGCATTTTCACCGATAGAAGTAGCGTATGCTTTACGGATAGTTCCTTCAGCAGCTTCAGCCGGGTTAGTAGCACCGATTAAAGTTCTGAAATCTTCTACAGCGTTGTCTTTTTCCAAAATAGCAGCAACGATTGGTCCTCTTGACATGAATTCTACCAATTCTCCGTAGAATGGTCTTGCAGCGTGCACAGCATAAAATGCCTGAGCGTCAGCAACAGTCAATTGAGTCAATTTCAAAGAAACGATTTTGAAACCAGCGTTAGTAATCATTGCTAAAATGTTTCCGATGTGTCCGTTTGCAACAGCATCAGGTTTGATCATTGTAAATGTTCTATTAGTAGCCATTTTTTTTATTTTTAAATTGAGTGCAAAAGTAGGTTTTTTGTTTCAAAGTTTCAAAGTTTCTGAGTAGCAAAGTTTCAAAGATTCTGAGCGTTTGAGATTCCCGGAAACTTAGAAACTTAGTATCTTGAATTCCTGTTCTAAAGGTTTTAATTCGTAAAATAATTTTTCAATCAGCATTTGGCCGTTTTCCAGATAAAATTCAGAGAAATTAGCTTGTCGTTCCTGCAAACTTTGATTAGGAAACAGTTCGTTTTGCAAGTGTCTGATTCGATTCAGTTCTTCAACGTGTTTGCGTTTTTGGGCTTTCAGGAATTTGTGTTCCAGTTTTTCCAAGCCTTTCAATTGCTTTACTTCCTGTGCTTTTACTGCTCCGGCAAAAGATTTGTCGGTTTGAAGTGTTAAAGTATGTAAATAATGAAACTGATTTTTGAGATGTTCTTTCTGAATATCAAAATCTATCGGGTAATCATCGAATAATCTTACTTTTTCATTGATCAAAATTTCTTGTTTCGAAAATAAATCTTTCCAATTCAGTTTTAGTTTATCTGCTTTTTTGACTTGTTTTTCGCTTGCCAAAAGCACCGAATTTCGAATCAGGAGAATGGGAAAAGTAACTTTTGCAGCATCAAAATATGATTTTAATTCGAGCCAATAGGCAATTTCGCCGCCGCCGCCAATGTAGCAGAGATTTGGTAATATTACTTCCTGATATAACGGTCTTAAAATCACATTCGGACTGAATTTCTCCGGATGTTTTTCTACTAAATCCAAAATTTCAGATTCAGAAAACTCAATATCAGTATTGTTGACTTTGTATTTTTGGTTTTCCAAAACAATGCGTTCTCTCAAATGATCTTCAATATAGAATAGATTGATTTCGCGTGGATTGACCTGAATAGTGTAATTATGGAGGTTTTCAATTGTTTTGCTTACAGCTTTATGAGAAGTTTGATGTAACAGTTCGTCTTTTATGTAAGGTGTCAAAAAATGTTTTAGTTGTGCATCATCGGCATCGAGAATTACCAATCCGTATTCGCCAAACAATTCATTGGCCAGAAAACGGGTTGCATCAGCCAAATTGGAATGTTTCAAATAAGCATTTTCGAACATTTTTCTCAGGTTGTCAGCATTTTGTCCAATACCTAATTCTTTAGAAAATAATTCAAAAAAATGGTCTAAACCTTCGGTAGAAAGTCGTCCCACAGGACCTTTACTTTCTCTATTCCATTGAAATTTTTTGTTATGGAGTTTAAAGTAATTGATTTCTTCAAAATCATGATCTTCGGTCGCCATCCAATAAACCGGAACAAAATTCTGTTGCGGATATTTCGCTTTTAATTCTTTTGCCAAATTAATAGTCGAAATGATTTTGTACAGAAAATACAAAGGCCCGGTAAATAAATTTAGCTGATGTCCGGTTGTAATGGTAAAAGTGGTTGAATTGTTTAAGAGTTTAATATTGTTTAAAGTTTTATCGGAAACCTTCAAATTTGAATATTGTTGTTCCAAAACCGAAACCAAAACTTCTCTTTTGGCTATTGCCTCATGACTATTGTCTTTTTTTTCTTCAATCTGATCCTTAAAGTTATCCAAAGTCGGAAACCGATGATAAAGCGATTGCAATTCAGGTTTTTGGTCTAAATAATCATTGATTAAGGAAGAAAAGTATCCTGAATTTTGGTAAGTAATACAGTCGGTTGGCATTGTCGGATTGTTTTGAGTAAAAGTAAAAAATAATCGGTAAAAACTCGCTGGATGTAATTAGTTGGCGAAGATAAATTTTCGTCAGTTCGAGTGAATTTTTAAAAAAGCGAACAGCTTTTTCTGAAAATTGTATCGAGAATAAGAAAATTTATCTTTAGAAATGGTTCTCGATATATTTTTTGTGAAGTGAAACGGAACAAAAAATACTCGAACTGACGATTCCTAATAATTATACCCAACGGGTTCAGTAAAAAATATTATTTTAAAAAACCGTTGCTTCTTAATTCCTTGTGTATATTGTTAATATTTGACGGGATTTCGCACTGCAAAAGCCAGTTTATATCTAATCCGTTATGTATTGCGGTTTTCATTAACAACGGATTGTCTGATATTAGTTTGCCTAATTTCTCTAAATCATCTCTAAACTCAAGTATATAATCTTCATGAAGCGAGTTGATGAGCATTAATATTTTGAATGCGCGTGCAATCACATAGGTGCAAATTTTATGGGAATTGGAGGAACCTGCATTGATTATTTTTTGATTATTCAGTTCCAGAACCCCGTTTAGCATTTGTAAGTTTAAACTTATTTCACCCACTTTGTCTTTAGTGATTCTCACGTGTTCTGAGATACTGCCACTTAAATACCGCATATCTACAAGCAAATAATCCATGGAGTAAAAGTAATGAGTCATTCTTTTTATGCCAATAGTAATTTCGTGTTCTATTTTGCTTCTGCGATCCTCAACACTATCGGTACTTACCAGTTCAAAAAGTAATCGGTTGGCAAGATCCAGATCTTTTTTCAAAAGTCTTAAAATCAATTTGTCTTTTTCTGAACTTGGTAAATTTTGTAAGGCTATTTTGAATTCTTTATCGAAGGTCATTGAATGTGTTTTTTGTTTTTCGGTTGCTAAATTAACAAAAATAAAGATTGCCAAATTGTCTTAGTAATCTTGATATTTGAAGGATTATCGTTTTAAAGCAAAATGTCCTTTATATTCTTTTCCGTTTGCTCTTGATACTACAAACCAATAATCATCAGACGGGAGTTCATTGCCGTTGTATCGTCCGTCCCATGAATCATTATTATTTAATTGTTTTATAAACTTGTTATATCTGTCAAAAATTATCACTTTCAATTCAGAGTCAGAAGAAGAAAATTTAATTTTCCACGTATCATTAAATCCGTCTCCGTTTGGAGTGAAGAATTTAGGATACATCAACAGATACACTTCATCATTTACGGTACCGCATCCGTTTTTATCTCTCACATATATTTTGTATTCACCATTAATCAACTCAGTAAACTCATTGTTGTCCTGAAAGTGAATTCCATCGATGGAATATTCATAATCACCGTCTCCGGTTACAAAAACTTTGATTTTATTTTGACTGTCAGTCCAATCCAGAGTTTCTATGTTTGAAATTGTGGCTGCATTTGATAAAATCACTTGAAAGTCTTTGGTAGATAAGCAGTTAAAATTTCCATGATTTTTGGTAACAGTCAGAGAATAGTTTCCAATTTTGTCAATTTTTTTTGAAGGAGATTCTTCTCCCGTCGACCATAAATAACTGTCAAAATCAGTGTCAGCTTTTATGATTATATGATCATCTTCACACAGACTGTAAGTGTTTTGTAAGTTAATGACAGGTGAGGGGATAACGGTCAATTTCAATTCAACTACACGATAACAGTTGTTGTTAAAAGTAGTTCTGACATAGATTTTATTCTCTCCCAAATTCAATTTATAATCAGAAAGATTACTGATTGCATTTAAATCACTTTCAGCATCGGTCAGGGAATTGAAATATTTAAAACTGTAGTCGGAAGGATTCGCAATGATATTCAAATTATAACTGTTCAGGCTAATGGTTTCTTTGCCGTCATTCAAGTTATCACAGATAGTTGCTGAATAATCGTTTGCGGGCAGCTGATCGATAAGTTTTACAGTTACCGCCAGTCTGTTTACACTTTCGCATGCGTTTTCAGTTTGAGTCGCATAGTAAGTGATTCCGTTAGAAAGTAAGGTTGTATTTGGTATAGGGGCAGCACTTACCGCTGAATCGTACCATTTAATGGTATTTCCATTTATAGTAATGTCGTTTATTGTTACATTTTGGCTTGCACAAAAGGTTTGTGGAGAGTTTCCTGTTGGAGCAGGATTTGTTTTGTCTCCAATGATAACAATCGTTTCAAGCGTACTATCACAACCATCGGTTTCTATAATGTGACAGTTGTATTTTCCGGCATTTGTTAAGTTTACATCAGAGATAGTAGGATTTTGTTTTGTGGAAGTAAAACCATTAGGACCAGACCATGAATATTTTGTGCCACCTGAGGCAGTAAGTTTTAATTCGTTGTTAATACATATCGGAGAATTACTTCCTATCTCAAAATTGATTTTATTTTCAGAAAATTTTAATAAAAAGAAGTTTGAATTCCCATTATTGGTAGGTTGATAAGAATTAGAATCTGCAATTTCATCATTTTCGTCTGCATCTCCGCCTATAATGATATCATTGTTATTGTCTAAAGAAATGGTATTTGTTCTTCTAAGACCATAAATTCCATTTATATTCAATTGTCCGAGTTCATAATATCCGCTTATATAGGTGCCGAAAATCAATTCGCAATTTTTTGTGAATTTCCCCACATATCCACCAGAGGATCCTTTTCGTCTATAGGCACAAGGAGTAGTTATTGAAGTATCATTGTCTCCCCAACCACATACGTAGATTGAGTTATTTTTGAATTTTATTGAGTTAACCAGAGTGTTGTAACCTAAATAAGAACCCCATACTCGTTGACCGTTATTATTTATTTTTGCAAAAAATCCTGTAGCCTGACTTTCTGGATTCGAACTGTCAAAACTTCCCGGAGTAGCAATGTTATGTGTACTATAGGTGTATCCACCGATATAAATATTGTTTTCATCATCAACTTCAATTGTATTTATATCGTCTGTACTTTGTTCTCCTCCATAGTAAGTACTCCAATTTCTCTTACCATTTAGGGTAAATTGATATACGGTCCCATCAGGGAAATAATTACTGTCATTAGCATTGTAATGTTTTTCCTGAAAAACCCCTGGAGTTGAAATGTGATTTAAGCTTCGGGATTCTCCTCCAACAACAAGAAAATTGGAGGTTACTCTAATCGTATTAAAATTATCGTCTTCTTCTCCTCCTGCATATGTGCTCCAAATAATCTTTCCATTAGAGTTGAATTTGGATAGGAAAGCATCAGAACTTCCAATTGCGTTTCCTTCTTTATTTAAAGAAGTTTGAAAAGTATTGTTTATAGAAATTCCCGAGTCACTATTTGTACCCCCTACAATATAGATATTGTCATTGTTGTCGATATCAACGTCAGATGCTGAGTCTTCGCCCGTATCTCCGAAATAGGTACCCCATAGTCTCACACCCGAAGCATCAAATTTGGCAATAAAAACATCCGTATTAAAGCCCATGTTAGAAACGGGGCTTTTGACTGGTTTATAGGAGCCAACCGTTGAAATATTAGTTCCACTGTAAGTTGTTCCTGCAATAATAATATTGTCTTCTGAATCGGTTTTTAATCCACCAATAAAATCGCGTTCAATGCCTCCATAGTAAGTTCCCCAAATTCTGGTTCCAGCGGAATTGAATTTTGCAATTATCCCATCTTCTCCCCAAATACTATTATTCGCAGTAGTTGTTTGATGTGCTCCGGAACTGGCATATATACTGGAGGCTTTACTTATATTTCCTGAAAAACAGATGTTGCCTTTTTTATCAATATCCAGATCGCTAAACCTGGACCAACTTTCACCTCCATAAAAAGTCCCCTATAACCTAACCGGAACCGGATCAATAATCACCTTTTTACCAACTAAATTTTCAGAACTCTCAAAACCATAAACATCATTTTTGATTTTTCTATAACCAACAGTTACCTCTTTTTTATCATTGCCATTTATCACCCAACTCATCGGCAAAGTTTCCTCCATTTTGCCAAAATGGGTATCGATCTTTATTTTATTATCGATCAATTCAGTGTCACCTCCTTTAAATTTCAATTGTATATCAGAAATTTTTCCGCCCGGTTTTACAATAAAATTGTATTCCACTGGTTTTGACTTATCTTCGGGAATAAAAAATACTACATCAATGTTGCGATAAATGTTTTGGTAGGTAATTCGCTCAAATTTATGCACATCCAATATACCATTAGGAGCGTGAGCAACATTGTAGTAGTTGTCATAGTCCGAAGATTTTCCTTCTGTCAGTAATTGAACATTACGATTACAGTTCTCAAAATCAATATCGATTCGGTGATAGATATACTCTAAAGTGTAATTAGGATGGTTTAAAGGATCTTCTTTTTTTAAGTTGAAAGATTTTCTTTGTCTTTCCTCCAAAGGATGTTTTTTAGTTTCGTAAACATCATAGGAAAAACCGTTTTTTCTTAATTGGACATTAAGTCCGCTGGTATTCAGTAAATATTTTACCAATTTATTCGGTCTGCCTTTCTGGTCAATAATTTGTCCCTTGTTTTCAATGAAACCTATATATTTGGTATTATTCTGTGCGAACAGTTGAAAAGAAGCTAATAGAATTATAAAAAGAAATTTGAATTTCATTTGTGTTTTTTTGGAAAACCTAAAAGTAATTAAAATTTTGTTAAATTAACATTTCAACCTAGAATCATAGATTATGACGGCTTTTCTCATCTGATGATTAATAAAATAAGTAGCCTTATAACTCTTTATATTCACTGATCAAAAAGGAAATTTCAAACGAAATCACCATTAAAATAAATACATTGTCCGTAGATAAAATCCAGTAAATACACAATATCATTAAAAATATGAAGTAATTTTGTCGGTCAATTATAAAAGCAATGAAAAACATTCTCCTAATCACTCCTCCCTTTACCCAACTCAATACGCCTTACCCTGCAACGGCTTATTTGAAAGGTTTTTTGAATACCAAAAACATTCATTCTTTTCAGATGGATTTGGGAATAGAAGTGATTTTGAATTTGTTTTCTAAAAAAGGATTGACGGATTTATTCAGTCTTTCAACTATAAATACCAAACAACAAACGGAAAACAGTCAACGAATCTTCGCTTTACAGGATGAATATATAAAAACTATTGATTCTGTAATTGCTTTTCTTCAGGGGAAAAATCCAACATTGGCAATTCAGATTTGTCAGGAAAACTTTTTGCCCGAAGCTTCCCGATTTGAGCAATTGGAAGAACTGGATTGGGCTTTCGGAACCATGGGAACTCAGGACAAAGCAAAGCATTTGGCCACTTTGTATCTCGAAGATTTGTCTGATTTTATAGTAGAATGTGTTGATGAAAATTTTGGTTTCAGTCGTTATGCCGAACGTTTGGGCAGAAGCGCCAATTCGTTTGACGAATTGTACAATTATTTACAAACAGAACCCACTTATATCGATAAGCTAACACTTGAAATTCTGAATGAGCGATTGAAAGAAGTTAATCCTAAATTGATTTGTTTTTCAGTTCCTTTTCCGGGGAATTTGTATAGTGGTTTTCGTTGTGCCCAATATATTAAACAGTATTTTCCGGATATAAAAATTGCCATGGGTGGCGGTTTTCCCAATACTGAATTGCGTTCGCTTTCGGATGCGAGAGTTTTTGAGTTTTTTGATTTTATCACTTTGGACGACGGAGAACTTCCGGTTGAATTACTTTATCAGTATGTAACGAATTCCCCTCCTCTGGAGGGGTGCCCGCAGGGCGGGGTGGCTAAAAGAACCTTTCTACTCGAAAATGAAGAAATCATTTTTAAGAATAATTCCGACAGAAATGATTATAAACAAAGTGAAGTAGGTACGCCTGATTATTCCGATTTGTTTTTGGATAAATATATTTCGGTTATCGAAATCGTGAATCCGATGCATAGATTGTGGAGTGACGGCCGCTGGAACAAACTCACTATGGCACATGGCTGTTATTGGGGAAAATGTACTTTTTGTGATATTTCACTCGATTATATCAAGATTTACGAACCAATTGCCGCCAGTTTGCTCTGTGACAGAATGGAAGAATTGATTGAAACCACGGGAGAAACAGGGTTTCATTTTGTTGATGAAGCCGCACCACCTGCATTGATGCGTGCTTTGGCTCTTGAAATTCTGAAACGAAAGTTGGTTGTAACCTGGTGGACAAACATAAGATTCGAGAAAAGTTTTACGCAAGATTTGTGTATTTTACTCAAAGCTTCGGGTTGTATTGCCGTTTCGGGCGGATTGGAAGTGGCTTCCGATCGATTGTTGAAACTAATTGACAAAGGAGTAACAGTAGAGCAGGTAGCAAAAGTGACCCGCAATTTTACCCAAGCCGGAATCATGACTCATGCTTATTTAATGTATGGATATCCTACGCAAACTGTTCAGGAAACGGTTGACAGTCTCGAAATGGTACGTCAGTTGTTTGAAGCCGGAATTATACAATCCGGGTTTTGGCATCAGTTTGCGCTGACAGCTCACAGTCCGATTGGGTTGAATCCTGATAAATTCAATATTATTAAAGAGACGGAAGAAATAGGGACTTTTGCCAATAATGATATAAATTTTAAAGATAAAACCGGAATTGATCACGAAAAATTCAGTTTCGGACTCAGAAAATCGCTGTTCAATTATATGCACGGTCTTTGTTTTGATTATGAATTACAGGATTGGTTTGATTTCAGGATTCCGAAAACCAAAATAACTCCCGATTTTATTTACGATGCCTTGCAGGAAGAAGCCGATTTCAATATTAAGTCTTCGGCCAAAGTGGTTTGGTTGGGAGGGAAACCATCAGTCGGGTATTTTACCAAATCAAAGAAAGGGAATTCCCGGGAGGTTATGTCGCTGACTTTTCACGATAAAAAACAAAGTTTCTCTATTCAAACCAACAAAGCAGAAGGAGAATGGTTAGCAGAAATTCTCCAGAAGATTTCTGTTTCCAATTCTAAAATCTATGCTTTTCAGGAAATAAAAACCGATTTTGAAAAGCATTTGGAAGACTTTGAACTGTTCTGGTATTCAAAACCAGTAAATACTCTTAGAGAATTCGGTTTGTTGGTTCTTTAAATATTTTATGGATTAACTGATTTTAAACCAAATGGTTAGAGGATTGTTTTACAGAGAAAAAGCAAACATTTAAGATTCGCGAAGTTTAATAAATATTTTACCGAAACTTTGAGTTTCTCTGTGCCTTTTTTTGTGAATCTCTGTGAAAAAAATCTAAATTTTATTGAAATATTGTTCGATAATGCTTTATCGGATGACAATAATTTAAAAATAAGTAATTGTTTTTGAGACTTTGAATGTTTATTTGTACGAGTTTTTGTAGTTTATTTGTATATGTTAAATTTTATTAAGTAAAAATACAGAGTTGATGAGTTTGTTGGATAATTAAAACCCAAACAATATGAATAAGAAAATAAAAATTTTAATTGCTATAAGTGCAATGGCCGTTTTGATTGTGGGCGGAATTTATTATTATGTTATGCATGGTGGCAAAAGAGATTTAACTACCGAAGAGACCGAATTTGCGGTAACATCAAAAGAAATTATTGATGAGTTTGCAAAGGATGGAGATGTTGCCAATAAAAAATATCTTGATAAAGCAGTTACTATAAAAGGAATTGTAAGTGAGATAGACGGAAATCAGATTATTTTAGATAATACAGTAAATTGTACGTTTAAGAGTATTGATTCGACTATTGAGGTTGGACAAACGATTACGGTAAAAGGAAGAATTGTTGGTTTTGATGATTTGATGGAGGAGCTAAAACTGGATGAATGTTTCAAAGAAGATAAATAGCAATAAAAAAAATGAGAACAAAATTTTTGATTTTTGCTTTTGCAATGTTATCGACAGTTGCATTTGCCCAAGATGATTTATTGAAAGAACTCGACGACCAAAAACCAAAAGAGAAGCAATTAGAGAAAGATACTTTCAAAGGTTTGCAAATTGCCAACATGCAATCGACCAAGATGGCTGCCAAAAACGAATGGTATTTTGTGGTTTCACACCGTTTTGGAGATTTGACTTTAGGATTTGAAAATTTCTTCGGATTAGACAATGCATTCACGAAGATTGGTGGAATTTATGGTATAAATAATTGGCTTACCGCTTCGGTTTCAAGACATACTTATAATAAAATTTACGAAATTGGAGTTAAATATAAGTTGGCCAATCAGGAAAAAGATGGTTTTCCGTTGACCATTGTTGGTTATAATACAATGGATATTAATTCGGCTTTGAAAACAGAAGAATATCCAAATTTAGTATTCAATGATCGTTTGGCTTATAGTACTCAACTATTAATTTCAAGGAAATTTAATAAAAAATTATCACTCGAAATGGCTCCAATTTATGTACATAAAAATTTATATCAGACAGGATTAGAAGAAAAAGATTTGTTTTTATTGGGAGCAGGAGGTCGTTATAAATTTTCGAAACGAATGAGCGTGAATTTAGAATATGCCGTACAATTAAATACTTCAGAAGATTTGTCGTCTCAATATCATAATCCGCTTACTTTGGGAGTTGATATAGAAACCGGAGGACATATTTTTCAGTTGGTATTATCAAACTCACAACAAATGAATGATGTATCCGTTTTTTCTAATGCAACCGGCGATTGGAATGGAGGAAGCATTTATTTTGGATTTAATATGTATAGAGTTTTTTAAAAAAAGGAAGAGGAGCAATAAATTATGAAGAAAATAGCGTTTTTAATGTTGGTTGGGGGAGTTTTTGCGATTGCTTGTGAATCGAAGACTTATGAAGAGATTTCGAAACCGGTAAGTAATCCGACTTATGTAGCCAATGTGAAACAAGTTATATCGGCCAATTGTTTGAGTTGTCATGGAGCCGGACAAAGTCCCAAATTAGGAACTTATGAAGAGGTAAAAGCAGCATCGCAAAATGGTAATTTGTTATGTAAAATAAACGGACACTGTGGAGTAATGCCTCCCAACCAAAAGATGCCTCAGGTTACGGTGGATATGATTAATTTGTGGGCTCAACAAGGATATGTGAATCAATAAATGGATTGTGAAATCTCGTATTCAAAACAAGAATAGAGAAGAAGTAAGGCTTGGATTTTGTGATTGATTTTGGTATTTAATTTAGTTTAATATGTAGCTCCAATTCTAAGCTCCAGAGGAGCGAAATATTTATAGAAATTTTCAGGATTCCCGAAAAAAGTCCCAGAGGGACGATATAAATTCAACCCTTGATTTGCAGGATTAATAAAAACAATAAATTCCGGATATGAAAAAGATTTTAATTTTAGGGATAAGTCTGTTTGTGAGCAATTGTATTTTTGCACAAAAAGCAATTACAAAAACAGGAGAGATAAAGTTTGAAGCTTCTGTTCCGGCTTTCGAAGAAGTAGCAGCAACCAATAAACTGGTTTCCTGTATTTTGGATCAAAGCAATGGCCAAATTGCGGCTTTGGTTTTGATTAAATCATTCAAATTCAAAAGTCCATTGATGGAAGAGCATTTTAATGAAAATTATATGGAGTCTTCAGAGTTTCCAAAAGCGACTTTCAAAGGCACTATTTTAAAATTTAATGCTGCCAAATTATCTTCGGCAAAAGAAGTTTATGATTTGGAAGGAAGTTTAACTATTCATGGAGTGACTAAAAGGATTAAAACTAAAATCACTTTGAATATATCGGGCAAAAATATCAATGCGGTAAGTAATTTGGTGTTGAAACCTCAGGATTACGGAATAGAGATTCCGGCAATTGTGAAAAATAAAATAGCCGAAAAGGTTGATGTTTCTGTCAATTTTGTGTTGGAACAGAAAGGATAATAAAACACGAATTCCACTAATTATCACTAAATCATTAGTGTCAATTAGTGGAATTCGTGTTTATTGTTTTAACTGTTTCTTTGTCTTTCCAGTTTCGACTTCATTTTTTTGAACTTGTCCGACTGATCGTCAGAGAGTATTTTTTGAATGTTAGTGTCGAGACGATTTCGTAAAACTCCTATTTCTTCAATTTTAGAATCGTCAGGAATACTTTTGTTGAGTACTTTGGTTTCCTCAATCTGATTTTTTTCAAGTAAATCTTTTACGATTGTTTTTTGAAAAGTATCTAAAGTCAACTCTTTTTCTAGATAATTCAATGATTCATCAAGTAAATTAGTCGATTGATTTATCGGCTTTTTCTTGTCTCTTTTGTACTGATTGGTTCCAATACTTCTGTCCATCATACCTGAAGGACGATAATAGTTATTGTATTGTGCCAATCCATCAGAAAAGCTAAGTAGAGAAAATCCGAAAATTAAATAAGAAAGAATAGTTTTCATTCAGAAATATTAAGCAGGTTCACCATATAAATCAAACTCGGTAGCTTCGGTAATTTTTATCATCACAAATTCTCCGGTTTTCAGGTAGAATTTAGAAGCATCGATCAAAACTTCGTTGTCAACATCCGGACTGTCAAATTCGGTTCTTCCCACAAAATGACCGCCTTCTTTTCTGTCTATGATACATTTGAAAGTTTGTCCTACTTTTTCCTGATTCAAATCCCATGAAATTTGCGACTGCAATTCCATAATTTCATTGGCACGAGCCTGTTTTACATCGTCCGGAACATCGTCTTCAAGCAAGTAAGCGTGCGTATTTTCTTCGTGAGAATAAGCAAAACATCCCATACGGTCGAACTTCATTTCCTGAACAAAGTCTTTCAGTATTTCAAAATCTTCCTGAGTTTCTCCCGGATAACCTACAATTAAAGTAGTTCTGATTGCCATTCCCGGAACAGCAGCTCTGAAATCTTTCAATAACTGTGTAGTTTTTGCCTGAGTTGTACCTCTACGCATCGATTTCAAAATTGAATCTGAAATGTGTTGCAACGGAATATCGATATAATTACAAATTTTTGGCTCACGTTTCATGATTTCCAACACATCCATTGGGAAACCTGTAGGGAAAGCATAATGCAAACGAATCCATTCAATGCCTTCTACTTTTACCAAAGCTTCAAGCAATTCTCCCAGATTACGTTTTTTGTATAAATCTAAACCATAGTAAGTCAAATCCTGAGCAATCAAAATCAATTCTTTTACTCCGTCTTTGGCTAAACCTTGAGCTTCTTTTACCAGTTTTTCAATTGGTTGCGAAACGTGTTTTCCTCTCATTAACGGGATTGCGCAGAAACTGCACGGACGGTCGCAACCTTCGGCAATTTTCAGGTAAGCATAATTTTTAGGCGTAGTTGTAAGTCTTTCTCCTAATAATTCGTGTTTATAATCGGCACCCAATGCTTTTAGCAATTGAGGTAATTCGGTAGTTCCAAAAAACTGATCCACATTTGGAATCTCTTTTTCCAAGTCAGGACGGTAACGTTCCGATAAACATCCGGTAACAAAAACCTTGTCCACAAGACCTCTTTCTTTCTTATCGGCATATTCCAGAATCATGTTTACCGATTCGGCTTTTGCATTGTCAATAAACCCGCAGGTATTTATAACAATGATGTTTCCTTCATCTTCTGCTTTGGCTTCGTGAGTTACTTCTTTCCCATTGGCACGCAGTTGTCCCATTAAAACTTCACTGTCATAGATGTTTTTTGAACATCCCAGAGTAACTACATTGATTTTGTTCTTTTTTAAAGACTTGGTTCTCATAGAATTGTAAATTGGTGCGCAAAATTACAGTTTTTATGTGTAGGAATACTAAATGTTGGGAAAAAATTAAGGAGGAAAGTGGAAGAGAGTTGTAAGTTATGAGAGTGAAAAGGGTAAACTTTGAAAGCTTTCGGGAGAGTTCAGATTTAATTAAAGATAACTCCACAAAGATTCACAAAGGATTCACAGAGTTACGCAAAATAAAAAAACCTTCGTGTCGCTCTGTGTATTCTCTGTGTGCCTCTGTGTTATAACTTCCAATTTAATTAGAGAATATTCCGCAAAGAATTACAAAGGATTCACAGAGTTACGCAAAATAAAAAAATTTTGTGTTGCTCTGTGTATTCTCTGTGTGATAACTTCCAATATGGATTTGGACTATTGCCTAACCACTCTCTTGCTTTCTCAGAAAAGAAACATCAAACTGAAACTAAAATCGTTGTATTTAGTTTTGATTAATGCCGGATCGTTTAGCCCTTGAGAGAAGAATGGCTGTTGTGAGTTTCTTTTTGAAAAATTGTAAGCAAAATCAAATTTCATCGGACCAAAATTGTATCCAAAACCGGTAGAATAACCATTTAGATCACCGATTGTACTTTTGTTTTTGTACGGACTTTGTTCAAAACGATACCCTCCCCGGAGACTGAAATTTTGAATTCGGTATTCGGCACCTGCTCTTACTTCGCTTGTTTGAGCAAATGTAGCGTTGATTTCACGATTGAAATTATTGAAATCGTTTTCGGGTTTCAGTTTTGTGCTTGAATAATCTTTGAAAGTGTAGTCAAGACTTATTAATCCTTGTTTGCTGAAAATATAGGCAAAACTCCCATTGAATTTACTTGGAGTTTGAACTTTGTAACTAGGATAAATCATTATTATGTTTGGATCTGCATAAAAAGGATTGCCGTTTTGTCCGCAATCAGGACAGTTTACTAAAAGGGTTTGCAGTTGCTCATCATGCAAATTGTACCAGGTAGGAGATTCGTACGAAAAACCAAATCTTGCATCTTTGGTAACTTTTGCAATGGCTCCTATTTGGAAAGAAAATCCGCTTCCCCAAGTGTGCAGATTGTTGTCAAATTGAACGTATTGCACTCCTTTTGTTGGGTCAAAATTAGGAGCGTTGTAATAGGTTTCATAAAATCTGCTGTTTCTGGTAAAATCGGTAAAATGAGAATTCAGATTCAGACCAAAATAATATTTGTTCTTGTAGGCTGAGGCGAAATTGAAATTTATTTTTCCGTTGTAACCATAAGAATAGACACTGTTTTCCTGACGGAAATTATTAGTTGAACTCAAATTGGAAACATATTGTGTTTCTGTGGGAGAGTTGCTGCCAGGGTTTATAATGTAGCCGTTATAGCCTAAAAAGGCTTGTTGCTCACGAAAATTTAAATATTCAAAATAAGAGTCTTTAATAACATTAAGAGGAACGCCGTTGGCATAACTCAAAAAATAATCGGCTATAGATTTTGTAGGGTTAGTTCCTGCCGCATAAACAAAATTGTCAAAATCATTAGTGTCTTCATAGTTTATAGAGAAAGCCAGTTTTGTCCATTCTCCTTGTGGATTTTGGTTTTTGAAAGTCCATACTGATCCAAACTGACCGAAATTAAAACTATTGTCGGAAGTGTTTACTTGTGTTCCAAAATAAGTACTGTTGTTTTTTGTATTTCGATTATTTAAAGTAAATCCAATTTCATTATGATTAAAAATTGCACTTCCGGCAGGATTGACATTAATGGCAGATAAATCGCCTCCTAAGGCACCAAAAGCACCACTCATAGATTTGAAACGGGCGGTTCCTCCCAGATTTGTCTGAGCAAAACGCATGGCATCATTTGCATCCTGAGCCTGAAGCGTTAAGATGAATAGAAGGGAAGCGAGTATGTATAATTGTTTTTTCATAACAATTTAGAGACTAGATGATTGTTTTATAGTGTAGTTAATGTAAAGTTAGGATTAGAAGATGTTTTTAACGTCTTCCTCCACCGCCGGCACCACCGGATCTTCCTCCTCCGCTACCTCCATAGCCGCCACCGCTGCCTCCATAACCTCCACCGGTGTTTCCACTACCGTAGTTTCGGGAACCACTTGTTGGACTCGATGGATAAGACGTTTGTGGAAGACCACTACTATTGTAATTTCTTGTAGAAGGGTTAGAATTGTAGTTTCTTGTAGGGGTAGTACTGTTTTGTATAGGGGTATAGTTGTTATTTCTCGATCCGTTTTGGTTGTCCGAAGAATAGGTGCTGTTATTTCGTGTTGTATTGTTCAGGCTGTTTGAATAATTTCCATAACTGCTTCTTGTGCTGGGATTGTTATAGTTGTTAGATTGATTTCTGTTATTGTATGAGTTACCATAGTAATTTCCGTAGTAACCGCCATTGCTGTTTCTTCGTCCGTTGCTATATGCGTAATTCCCGTAATAGCCATTGTTATACCCATATCCATAATAAGGGTACCCATAGCCGTAGTATGGATAACCGTATCCATAGTATGGGTAGTACCAGCTGCCCCAACCCCAACCCCAGCCTATGGAAACATTCCATCCATAATATGGGTAATAATAAGGACTGTAGCCCCAACCAGTGTTCCAGCCCCAATCAGAATAAATATATGTAGTAGAGGTGTTTCCTCCCCAATTAGCGTAACCTGTGTTGTCTTGGTAGGCTTGGTTGTTTTGTGAATTATTATTGCTGTATTGAGTGGTGTCGGTAGCTATACGAGAGCCAAAATATTCTTTGTATTGATTGTTTTGATAATTACCTGTTGATGTATTTGTATCTCCGTAAATTCCATCGCTGTCATAATAGGAACTGTTTTGAAAAGCACCACAGGAACTAATCAATACAGATACTAATCCTAATAGGATGTATTTGAAATTTGAATTTCCGGAATTATGGTAAGTTTTCATATCTGTAGATTTTTTATTGTTGGACAATCCAAAAATAGTTAGTTTTGCTGAAATATAAGCAAAAATAAATCGAACAATATTTATACCAAATCATTCAATATGAGTAAGAACTTAACAACGCGATCAGAGGATTATTCTAAATGGTATAACGAGCTGGTTGTAAAGGCAGATCTTGCCGAAAATTCAGGGGTTAGAGGCTGTATGGTTATCAAGCCTTACGGCTATGCAATATGGGAAAAAATGCAAGGGGAACTTGACAGGATGTTTAAAGAAACAGGACATCAAAATGCGTATTTCCCGTTATTTGTTCCAAAGAGTATGTTTGAGGCGGAAGAAAAAAATGCAGAAGGCTTTGCAAAAGAATGTGCCATTGTGACACATTACAGGCTTAAAAACGATCCTGATAAACCGGGAAAATTAATAGTGGATCCTAATGCTAAATTGGAGGAAGAATTAATTGTTCGTCCTACGAGTGAGGCTATCATTTGGTCCACCTATAAAGGATGGGTGCAATCTTACAGAGATTTACCTTTGTTAATAAACCAATGGGCAAATGTTGTTCGTTGGGAAATGAGAACCAGATTGTTTTTGAGAACTGCCGAATTTTTGTGGCAGGAAGGGCATACGGCTCATGCGACCCGTCAGGAAGCGATTGAAGAATCGGAAACAATGATGAATGTGTATGCTGATTTTGCTGAGAATTTCATGGCAATTCCGGTTGTGAAAGGATTGAAAACAGAAACCGAACGTTTTGCCGGAGCAGACGAAACTTATTGTATAGAAGCTTTAATGCAGGACGGAAAAGCGTTGCAGGCTGGAACTTCTCACTTTTTAGGTCAGAATTTTGCAAAAGCCTTTGATGTGAAGTTTGCGAATGCAGAAGGAAAACAAGAATACGTGTGGGGAACTTCCTGGGGAGTGTCAACCCGTTTGATGGGAGCTCTGGTAATGACGCATTCTGATGATAAAGGGTTGGTGTTACCTCCAAGTGTGGCTCCAATTCAGGTGGTAATTGTACCTATATATAAGACAGACGAGCAATTGGCTGAAATTTCTACTGAGGTTAAAAGATTATCGGCTGAATTAAGAAAATTAGGCGTTTCTGTTAAATACGATGACAGAACCACTCAAAAGCCGGGATTCAAATTCGCAGAATGGGAATTGAAGGGTGTTCCGGTACGAATTGCGGTTGGTCCGAAAGATTTAGAAAACGGAACTTTTGAAGTTGCTAGAAGAGACGATCTTACAAAAGAAGTGGTTTCTAAGGACGGAATTGAAATGCATATCAAAAATCTTTTGGATCAAATTCAAAAAGATTTGTTTAATCGAGCATTAGAATATAGAAATACGCATATTACTGAAGTGAATGATTTTGAAGAATTTAAATCGGTTCTTGAAGGTAAAGGCGGGTTCGTTTCTGCACATTGGGATGGTACGGCCGAGACCGAAGAAGAGATCAAGAATTTGACAAAAGCGACTATCAGATGCATTCCTTTGGATAGGGTAGAAGAGGCTGGAACCTGTGTGTTTACAGGGAAACCATCTACAGGTAGAGTGCTTTTTGCTAAGGCGTATTAAAAAAATAAAAAAAAGTTACGCTGACTATTGCGAGAATAAAAATTAGTTGTAGTTTTGCATCCGCATTAGAGAAGCACGGTCCGTTCGTCTATCGGTTAGGACGCCAGGTTTTCATCCTGGTAAGGGGGGTTCGATTCCCCCACGGACTACAAAAATTAGTTGTAAATAAGTTTTGTAAAATAATGGTTGGTGTCTCGGTCATTGTTTTATTAGTTAAAACCAAAGTGATTGTTAAGCAATTGTGGGAGGTTTTTCTTTTTTAACTAATAGTTTATAAATAATTATTACAATTAAAAAATCACAAGAAGATGGCAAATCATAAATCAGCTTTAAAAAGAATTAGAAGCAACGAAAAAAGAAGAGTATTAAACAGATATCAGCACAAAACTACTCGTAATGCAATCAAAGCATTAAGATTAGCTACTGATAAAAATGATGCTTCATCTAAATTATCAACTGTAATCTCTATGATTGATAAATTAGCTAAGAAAAATATTATTCATGATAATAAAGCTTCAAACTTAAAATCTAAATTGACTAAATTCGTTGCAAAATTGTAATTAGTTAATCAAGTTTTATAATATTAAGACTCCTGCCTAAAAGCAGGAGTTTTTTTGTTTAAATCAAATTGTATTTAGCAGATTTATAGTTGTTTAAATTAAATAACCGTTAAATTTTATTTTCTATTACCTGTATTATATAGGAAACTGTTAAGTCTTAAATAATTAATGTTTTTTATGTTGAAATAAAGTGTACATTTGCACCCATTAAAAATAACAGATGGAATCTATTAGAAACATTGCAATTATTGCCCACGTTGACCACGGTAAGACTACTTTGGTTGATAAAATTATGTACCATTGTCAATTATTTCGTGATAACGAAAACACAGGTGACTTAATTCTTGACAACAATGATTTGGAACGCGAGAGAGGTATTACTATTACTTCAAAAAACGTTTCTGTGTCTTACAAAGGAACTAAAATCAACATTATTGATACTCCAGGTCACGCCGATTTTGGTGGTGAGGTAGAGCGTGTATTGAATATGGCTGATGGTGTTTGTTTGCTTGTTGATGCTTTTGAAGGTCCAATGCCACAAACTCGTTTCGTTTTGCAAAAAGCAATCGACTTGGGATTGAAACCTTGCGTTGTTATTAATAAAGTAGATAAAGAAAACTGTACTCCTGAAGAAGTTCACGAAAAAGTTTTTGACTTAATGTTTGAATTAGGTGCTAAAGAATGGCAGTTGGATTTTCCAACAGTTTACGGTTCTGCTAAAAATAACTGGATGTCTGACGATTGGAAAAACCAAACTGAAAACATCGAGCCATTATTGGACATGGTAATCGCAAATGTTCCAGCTCCTAAAGTTTCTGAAGGAACTCCTCAAATGTTGATTACATCTCTTGATTTCTCTTCTTTCACAGGACGTATCGCTATCGGTCGTTTAGAAAGAGGTATTTTGAAAGAAGGAATGCCTATTTCTTTGGTAAAAAGAGATGGTACTGTTACTAAATCAAGAATCAAAGAATTACATACTTTTGAAGGTCTTGGACGTAAAAAAGTAACTGAAGTAATTGCAGGAGATATCTGTGCAATTGTTGGTGTAGAAGGTTTTGAAATTGGAGATACTATTGCTGATTTTGAAAATCCAGAAGCATTGGCTTCAATCGCTATCGATGAGCCTACAATGAGTATGTTGTTTACAATTAACGATTCTCCTTTCTTTGGTAAAGAAGGAAAATTCGTTACTTCAAGACACATCAGAGAAAGATTGACAAAAGAATTAGAGAAAAACCTTGCTATGAAGTTGGGAGAAACTGATTCTGCTGATAAATTCATGGTTTTTGGTCGTGGTGTACTTCACTTATCTGTTCTTATTGAAACAATGAGAAGAGAAGGATACGAATTACAAATCGGTCAGCCACAAGTTATCATCAAAGAAATTGATGGTAAAAAATGTGAGCCAATTGAGGAATTAACTATCGATTTACCAGAAAATCTTTCAGGTAGAGCGGTTGAATTCGTTACCATCCGTAAAGGAGAAATGCTTTCTATGGAAGCAAAAGGAGAGCGTATGATTATTAAATTTAATATTCCATCTCGTGGAATTATTGGTTTGAGAAATCAATTGCTTACAGCTACAGCTGGTGAGGCCATTATGTCGCACCGTTACATAGGTTATGAGCCTTTCAAAGGTGATATTCCTGGACGTAACAATGGTTCATTGATCTCTATGGAAAACGGAAAAGCTATTCCTTATTCTATCGACAAATTGCAAGATCGTGGTAAATTCTTCGTTAACCCTAATGATGAAATTTACGAAGGTCAGGTTATTGGAGAAAATTCTCGTAGTGATGATATGTGTATCAACGTAACTAAGGCTAAAAAACAGTCTAACGTTCGTTCTTCTGGAAATGATGAAAAAGCTAGAATTATCCCGCCAATCATCTTCTCATTAGAAGAAGCATTAGAATACATTCAAAAAGATGAATATGTAGAGGTTACGCCAAAATCTATTCGTTTGAGAAAAATCTATTTGACTGAAACAGACAGAAAAAGATTCAAAATCTAATTTTGTCCAAATTATATTTCAAAAGCCGTTCGTTCCGATATTCCGGAAGAACGGTTTTTTTGTTTTCAAATTTTATTAAAATTGGTAAAAGTTTAATTTTTTTTTTGGTTCATAAGTAAAAAAAGCACATAAGATTAATAGCTTTATAAGTTAAAAAAAGTGAATTTTTGGATTGATTGATTCGGTTTAGATTGTATATTTGCCAAAATTAATATTTTAAAAGATGAAAAAAGCTACAATTTTATGTTTAAATGTGTTTTTAATCGGTAATATTGCGACAAGTTGTAAATCTTCAAAGCCAGCTACGGTTGCTCCTGAACCAGTTGTGGTTGCTCCGGCTCCTGTTGAAACGCTAGCTCCTGCTACACCAGCTCCGGAAGTTATTGATGTTGCAGGAATCAATGCAAGAGTAAATGAAATGTTGAACAAAAATGCAATTACTTTTGAGATTGATAAAGATGTATTGTCTCAAGAATCTCAAGCAAAAATTGACGCTACAATTCCTGTGGTAAGTCAATTTCCTAATGTACAGGTAACTATTAACGGATATTGTGACGAAAGCGGATCAGTTGAATTGAACAATGAGCTTTCTAGAAGAAGAGCCGAATCTGTAAAGAAATATTTAGTTTCGAAAGGATTAAAAGCAGAGAACTTTCAAACAGTTGGTTTAGGTTTCAGTAATCCTGTTGCTCCAAACACTACACCTGAAAACAGAGCAAAAAACAGAAGAGCTGTTTTTTCTGTTTCTTTGACAGAAGAAGTAATCAGAGAAGTTAAAACTAAAGGGTTTCTTTAATATATACATTTATTAAGAATAAAATCTCGCTTCCGAATCTTTTGGAAAGCGAGGTTTTTTTATTTTAATTAGGATAGATTCTAAATTTACAGGTCTAAAATTTTATATTTGTCTGACTTAAAAATCCCGAATGAAGAAAGTATTAGTTATAGACAATTACGACAGTTTTACATACAATCTGGTGCATTATTTGGAAACGTTAGACTGTGAAGTTACCGTTTATAGAAATGATGAATTTGAATTGGATGAAGTTGAAAAATTCGACAAAATACTTCTTTCTCCCGGTCCTGGTCTTCCTGATGAAGCCGGATTGTTAAAGCCTTTGATTCAAAAATATGCATCTTCCAAAAGTATTTTAGGGATTTGTCTCGGACAACAAGCCATAGGCGAGGTGTTTGGCGGAAGGCTAATCAATTTAGAAAAAGTATATCACGGAGTGGCTGCCAATATTAAGGTGCTTGCAGATGATGAAATTTTGTTTCAGGGATTAGGAAATGATATTCAAGTTGGTCGTTATCATTCTTGGGTAGTGGATTCCAAATTGCCTGATATACTTGAAGCTACTTCGGTTGATGAGAATGGACAAATAATGTCTTTAAGACATAAAACCTTAGATGTTCGAGGAGTCCAGTTTCATCCGGAAAGTGTATTGACTCCCGATGGAAAGCAGATGCTGAAAAATTGGGTTGAGAATTAAATAAAGTTTACCAATTAACCCTATCAGGGTTCCAAACCCTGATAGCGTTGGAAATAAAAACTCCCAATAGCAGTCGCTGTCGCTATTGGGAGTTTTTAGTTTTATAAAATCTTATCTGGTAAAAATCAAATGATTCCCTTTAGATAAATTAGCATCAAACTGGTAACCTTCGAGATTGAAGTTTTTTAAATCGTCAATTGTTTCTGCCTGATTGTCTATGATATAACGCACCATTAAACCTCTGGCTTTTTTGGCAAAAAAACTAATGGTTTTCAGCTTTCCGTCTTTGTAATCCTTGAAATCAGGAGTGATTACCGGAACTTTTAAAGCTTTGGTGTCAACCGCATCAAAATATTCTTTGCTGGCAAGGTTTATAAAGAGTTCGTCTTTTTTGAGTTCTTTATTTAGTTTGTCGGTAACGGATTTCTTCCAAAAAGCATAAAGATTTTTAGATTCTCCTACCGGCATTTTGGTTCCCATTTCCAACCGGTAAGGCTGAATTAAGTCTAAAGGTTTTAATAAACCATATAATCCGGATAAAATACGCAAACGTTCCTGCAAAGCCGGGATTTTGTCGGCTTCAAGCGTGTAAGCATCGAGTCCGGTATAAACATCTCCATTGAAAGCATAAATTGCCGGACGGGCATTTTCGGGAGTGAAAGGCGTTTTCCATTCCTGATTTCTTTGCCAATTAATATCTGCCAGTTTGTCTGAAATATGCATTAATTCGGCTAATTCTTTGGGAGTTTTCTTTTGTAATTCTTTATGTACAATCTTGCTTTCTTTCAGAAAAGAACTGTGTGTAAATTCGGAAGTAGGCAAAGTACTTTCAAAATCTAATGATTTGGCAGGAGAGATAACGATTTTCATTGTTTATCCGGGATTAGGTATTAGAGTTTTACCGCAATGTTCGCAAGATATTTCGTCTTTATGGTGATGTTTTTAAGTACGCAAAGCTTTGCGACCCTTGCGGAATAAAGACAAAGAGATGATAATTATTGCGTTCCTTGCAGTTAAACTTTATAATGTTGTTTTTGAGTTTATATAAATGAGAGAATTAAAAGAAAACCATCAAGAAATTAATTGCTTAATGACCTGATGGTTTAAAATGAATTTATTCTTGGAAACTCAAATGATTAATTGAAAACTTCTTCTTCAAATTGAAAACTGTTAAGAAATTCAACCGATTTTTGAATGTCGTAATGCAAAATACGATCCTGATTTACCAATGGAACTTCTTCGCGGTATGTTTTGATGAAAGATTCGATGAATTCGCTTGATTTCAAAGGACTTCTGAAGTGAATTGCCTGAGAAGCATTCATTAATTCGATTGCCAAAATGCGTTCTAAGTTTTCAACTACTCTCAATGCTTTGGTCGCTGCATTCGACCCCATACTCACGTGATCTTCCTGCCCGTTTGACGAAACAATACTGTCAACACTGGCAGGACTGCACAATTGTTTGTTTTGGCTGGCGATGCTCGCAGCTGTATATTGAGGAATCATGAAACCTGAGTTCAATCCCGGATTTTCAACAAGGAAAGCAGGAAGGTTTCTCAATCCTGAAATCAATTGATACGTTCTTCTTTCAGAAATACTTCCTAATTCAGACAACGCAATCGCCAAGAAATCCAAAGCCAAAGCCAATGGTTGTCCGTGGAAATTACCGCCAGAAATGATTTGGTCTGTTTCGATAAAGATATTCGGATTGTCGGTTACTGAGTTGATTTCGGTTTTGAATACTTTTTTCACGTATTCAATAGCGTCTTTTGAAGCTCCGTGAACCTGTGGAATACAACGGAAAGAGTAAGGATCCTGAACGTGCTGTTTCTTTTGAGAAATGATTTCACTCCCTTCTAAAAATTCTGTAACTCTTTTTGCAGTTACAATCTGACCTTTGTGAGGACGGATGTAGTGAATCAATTCATTAAAAGGTTCGATTCTTCCGTCGAATCCTTCAAGAGAAATAGTTCCGATTAAATCGGCCAAATAAGAACATTTGGTTGCTTTCATCAAAACATAAGCTCCATAAGAACTCATAAATTGCGTTCCGTTTAATAAAGCCAAACCTTCTTTTGATTGCAATACGATTGGTTCCCATCCGAATTTTGTCAAGATTTCTTTGGAGTGTAATCTTTTGCCTTCGAAATAAACTTCACCTTCACCTAAAAGTGGCAGAGATAAATGTGCCAAAGGTGCTAAATCTCCCGAAGCTCCCAAAGAACCTTGGTTGTAGATTACAGGAAGAATATCGTTGTTGTAAAAATCAATCAAGCGCTCAACAGTTACCAACTGAACTCCTGAATGACCGTAGCTCAAAGATTGGATTTTAAGCAAAAGCATGATTTTGATAATTTCCTGAGGAACCAATTCTCCTGTTCCGCAAGCGTGCGATTTTACAAGGTTTTCCTGAAGTTGAGAAAGATTCTCATCGGATATTTTTATGTTGTACAAAGAACCGAAACCGGTATTGATTCCGTAAATTGGTTCTTTGTGAGATTTCATTTTGTTGTCAAGAAAGTCACGACATTTTTGAATGTTTACTTTCGCTTCTTCCGAAAGAGCCAGTTTTTTATCGTGAAGAATGATTTCCTGCAAATTTTCTAATGAAATTACATCAGAACTGATATAGTGTGTGTTGTCCATTATTATTAGTTGTTAGTTGTATGTTATTGTTTCTAAGAAAGAAATGAGTTTGGTTTAGAGTTTTCTTAATATGGAAAACATTTCCTGTTGCATTTTCAAGGCTTCTTCTCTTGCTTTTTCGGCAAAATCCAATCCGTTTGAAGCATAGATAATTCCTCTTGAAGAATTGATAAGTAATCCAACCTGATTGTTCATCCCGTATTTGCAAACTTCAGAAAGACTTCCGCCCTGAGCTCCCACTCCCGGAACTAAAAGGAAACTGTCCGGAATGATTTTACGGATTTCAGTAAAATATTCGGCTTTGGTAGCTCCCACAACGTACATCAGGTTTTGAGAGTTTTTCCAGTTTTTGGAAGTTTCAATGACTTGTTTGTATAGTTCTTTTCCGTTAACATTCAATGTCTGAAAATCGAAAGCACCTTCATTTGACGTTAGCGCCAACATAATAGTATGTTTGTTTTCGAAAGCCAGAAATGGTTCAACAGAATCTTTTCCCATATAAGGAGCTACAGTTACACTGTCAAAATTCAGATCTTCAAAAAAAGCTTTGGCATACATGGTTGATGTATTTCCAATATCACCTCGTTTTGCATCGGCAATAGTGAAAATATCAGGATGTTTTTCGTTGATGTAATTGATAGTTTTTTGCAATGCTATCCAACCTTTTATACCGTAAGCTTCATAAAAAGCAGTATTTGGTTTATAAGAAACGGCAAGGTCGTGAGTAGCATCAATTATAGCTTTGTTGAATTCAAAGATAGGATCTTCCAGTTCTAACAAATGTTTGGGGATTTTATTCAAATCAACATCAAGCCCAATACATAGAAAGGATTTCTTTTGACGAATTTGATTTACCAGTTGTTCTGTAGTCATAATAGTATGTTCTGCTAAGGATTGCAAAAATAGGAAAGGTTTTATAAAACTTCTATTTTTTGTCAAAGCATTATTCAAAAATTCTGTAAAAGAAGAAAGGCACCTCTTAGTGAGATGCCTTTTTTGTAGAAAATTATTTAGCTAAGTTTATTTCAACCCTTCTGTTCAATGCCTGTCCTTTCGGAGTTTTGTTGCTTGCAATTGGTTTTGTATGCCCATAACCGGTTGCTTTCAATCGGTTTGGATCAATGCCCTTAGAAATTAAGTATTCTCTAACGGATTTTGCTCTTTCGGATGACAATTTTTTGTTTGAAGCAGGGTTTCCCACATTGTCAGTATGACCATCAATGTTATAGTTTGTTGTAGGATATTCATTCATTAAAGCAATAACATTATCCAATCCTGTAGTAGAACCAGGTTTGAAAGTTGCTTTTCCTGTATAGAATTCAAATGTTTGAGTATAAGAATCCAGTTTTTTCTCGATTATTTTTGCTTCTTCTGAATCTAATGCAATTACCACCGGTGCTACAGGAACAGGTTCAGGACATCCATCCAGACTGGCTACACCAGGAACGGTAGGGCATTTGTCTATATTGTCAGTAATACCGTCATTATCAGTGTCAGGCCAAGGGCAACCGTTGTTTTCCGGTGGACCGGCAACAGTCAGACAATTGTCAACGTTGTCAAGTACTCCGTCTCCGTCGGCATCTCCCCAAGGACAGCCATCGTTTTCTTTTGCACCGGCATCGTTAGGACATTTGTCGTCTTTGTCAAGTACTCCGTCTTTATCGGTATCAGGCCAAGGACAACCTTTGTTTTCAACCGGGCCGGCAAGATTAGGACAAGCATCTTCTTTGTCATGAACTCCATCACCATCGGTGTCAGTATAATGTCCATGATAGATCGGGATTTTGAATCCCAAATAAACATCGGCAGCTTTTGAGTATTGTGTTAAATTTGTGATTACAGAACTAGAGCCAATGAAAACAGGTCCCATGCGTAAACCTGTTCCTACCTGAAGAATATCATATACTTCATTGTAGTTTACAGGAACAAAGAGGCTAAACCATTTTGTTTCGTAACGAGGGGTCAGCATTACCGTATTGTTAATGCTGCTGGAATTTAATGATGTTTTGCTTGTTAGCCCTATATTTCCGTTGAAGTTTAAGTAGAATTTATTATGAATATGCCAATCTACATCAAAATGCATAGCAGTTGGTAAATGAACAATAAGATCTTTTGTTCCTTTTTGATAATTGAAAAGATCGGATAGGTTTTCAGCATTGTCTAAATCATCTTTAGTAAAGATTTGATTGTTGATTTCAAAACTATAAAGAGTTGTGTTTTTGTATGAAATAGAACCTAAATCCCTGATAGAGAAACCGGCACGTATTTTATATTTATTTAGGTCTTTAAAATTATTGTCTGCAGGTTTGGCTTTGGTTACATCGTATTTTTCAAAATCAGGTCTCCATTCGTAAACGAAACCAAAATCCAAACCATATCCTTTGGAATTTGTATCAAAGTTAGAAACGGAATTGTCTGAAAGGTAGTCTTTGTTTGTACCCATTAATAAGGAACCGTTTGTGTAAAAAGTGTCTTCAGAACCGGCAATATTTGGATCTTCAGGAGTGTATTTTACTCTTATGTCTTTAGTGTCTAGATAGCCGTTAGCTCCTCCCTGTAAGTACTTGGCTGTTAACCCTCCTTTTAAGAAATGTTGCTTTTTATCAAGAATAACAAAAGCATAAGTTGCTCCCAATTCTCCCCAAACGTGTGCAACACCAATAGGGCTTCCTACATTGATGTCAAAACCTTCATCAAGACCGTCTGTTCCGTCTTTGAACTGGTTGTAAAGTTCACCATTGAAGTTTGAAAAGTTTGCAATACTACGTGCTCTGGAGCTAACTGCAATAGCGTGTTTTGGATTAATGTTTAACATAAAACCGGGACCCATTGCATCGGCAAAAACTATTGCGTTATTATTTGGGTTTGTAAAAAATTTAGAATCTTTAGTAAAACTAAAATTAGGATCTGTAGCCCATTTGAAAAGATTAATACCTAAGAGATCATTGTTAGCAGAAAAACTTGCCGATGCCAAGCTAATGTCGGCTTTCATTCTCGAATCAACGATAGAAGCCGGATTTGCCATTATTCCGTGAATACCGGAATAATTATCCTGTAAAAAACCAGGATAATTTTGTGCGTTTGCCGAAATTCCGGTAGCTAACATTATTAGGGAAAGTAGCTTTTTTGTCATATTTGTGAGGTATTTGTTATTTGTTAATAAATGTTAAATTTCGTAAAAAAAAGCATAAATAAAACACTCTTTGAAAAAAAAATATTAAAAAGAGTGTCTTTAGTGAATGTTTGTGGCGTTTTTTAGAAAGTTTCGCTGGCTTCTTTTAGTTTTTCGGTATTGTTTACCAATTGAAGTTCGTCAACGATTTTCTGAATATCGCCATTCATGATATTTCCTAAATCATACAATGTTAAACCAATTCTGTGATCGGTAACACGGCCTTGCGCATAGTTGTAAGTACGGATTTTTGCCGAACGGTCACCAGAACTTACCTGAGAAGTACGTTTTTTAGCGTCTTCTTCTTGTTTCTTAGCTAATTCCTGTTCGTAAAGACGGGAACGCAATACGGTAAAAGCTTTGTCTTTGTTTTTGTGTTGTGATTTTTCATCCTGACACTGAGCTACCAATCCGGTTGGGACGTGTGTTAAACGCACAGCCGATTTAGTAGTATTTACCGATTGACCTCCGGGACCAGACGAACAGAAATAATCAATACGAACATCGTTCAGATCCAGTTGAACGTCAAATTCTTCTGCTTCTGGAAGTACCATTACCGTTGCTGCCGAAGTATGAACACGACCTTGAGTTTCGGTTTGAGGTACACGTTGCACACGGTGAACACCTGCTTCAAATTTCAGAGTTCCGTAAACATCTTCTCCGGTAACTTCAAAGATAACCTCTTTGAAACCACCTGATGTTCCTTCGTTCATATCTACAACCGAAGTTCTCCATCCTTTGTTTTCACAATATTTGGTGTACATACGGAATAAATCTCCTGCAAAAATACTGGCTTCGTCACCACCGGTTCCGGCACGAATCTCCACCATTACATTTTTGGCATCTTCAGGATCTTTAGGAATCAGCAAAAATTTGATTTCTTCTTCAAGTTCGGGTAATCTTTCTTTGGCTTCGTCCATTTGCATTTTGGCCATTTCAACCATTTCAGCATCGCTACCGTCAGAAATAATTTCGTTGGCTTCATCTATGTTTGCCATCAAAAGAACATACTCATCTCGTTTTTCTTTTAATGCTTTTAAATCTTTGTATTCCTTATTCAATTGTACATAACGTTTTTGATCGGCTATAACATCGGGTTGAATAATCAAATCCGAAATTTCGTCAAAACGTTGTTTTACTATCTGAAGTTTATCTAACATTTTTTTTAATCCTTAAATTGGATGGCAAAACTACAAAAAAATAATTTATTGGGTTGAAAAAGTGATTAGCTATTAGTGAATAGTGATTAGTGATTAGTGAATAGCCATTAGCCATTAGCCACTAACCATTAGTGATTATTGTTTTTCCATCTTCCATACTTCCATCTCCCATCACATTTAATTTTGAACATTAGGGTCGGGCAAGGTAAAATAGAAAGTTGCTCCTTTGTCTAATTCGCTTTCTACCCAGATTTTTCCTTTGTGTTTTTCTACAAGTTCCTGACAGAGCTTCAAACCAAAACCGGTTCCTTTTTCGTTGGCTGTTCCGGTAGAGGTAAAGAGTTGTCCTTTGTCAAATATTTTAGAAATGTTTTTCGGATCAATTCCCACACCATTGTCAGAAACAGATATTATTGAAATATCACCAATTTTTCCGGCCGAAACAGTAATCTGACCTCCCGTGTTTGTGAATTTTAATGCATTAGAAATAAGATTCCTCAGGATGGTTCTTATCATATTTTTGTCTGCATTAATCATCAAATTATCGTTTGAATGAAGCTCAATACTTATGTTCTTGCTATTTGCAGTTGGCTGAAGTAACTCAATGACTTCTGTAGAATTGTCTTTGAAATTGATGACCTCCGGATTGAAAGACATTTTGCCCGATTGCGCCGTGGCCCAGGTTAAAACATCGTCTAATAAAGAAGCCGTATTTTTAGCAGATTTATAGGCCAATTGCAATAATTCTTCAGATTCTTCTTTTTCAATATCGTGATTTAGACACAATAAATCCAAAACACTTAATATAGAATTGAATGGGCCTCTTAAATCGTGACCAAGAATAGATATAAAACGATCTTTGTCAACGTTTAATTTTTGGAGTTCTATTTCAGTAAGTTTACGTTCGGTAATGTCGATATGAGTACCTACGGTCAAATTTGTCACCTTGCCTTCTGAATCACGCAGAGTTTGGCCACGAGACCAAATCCATATCCAATTCCCGTTTGCATGTTTCATTCGGAATTGATTTTCATAAATACCTAGAGAACCATTATTTAAATATTCAGTAAAGTGATTTATAGCATGTTCTTTATCATCAGGATGAAGTAAATCAATCCATGTTTCTTGTAAGTTTTTATGTCCCAAGATTTCATAGTCGGATTGATTGAGACCCAACATACTGAAATATTCCGGACTACACCAAAGGAAATCTGTGTCTGTATGATATTCCCAAGCACCTGTATTGGAAACTGAAATAATAGATTTGAAACGTTCTTCGCTTTCGAGCAATTTTTCGGCTGCCAGTTTTTGTTGGGTAATATCGTGAAGGGTCGAGATATAACAAGGTTTTCCTTCAATAATACTGGATTCTACAGACATTAATAAAATTAAATTGGAACCCGATTTGTGCTTGCGTATGACTTCCATATTTCTGATATGTCCATTTTCTTTGAAAGCATCTAAGGCTTTTTGTTGGTCTTCGGAGTCATCATTAATATTTAAATCCCGGCCTGTTTTTCCAATGATTTCTTCACGGCTAAAGCCAAAAACAGTTTCTACGGCATCGTTGACTTCTATTATTATACCGGTGTCTTGTTCGGTAATAAAAATAGCATCGGGACTGGAGTTGAAGGCAATGGCGAATTTTTGTTGGGAAATAAGCAGTTTTTCTTCTATTTTTTTGCGTTCGGTAATGTCATGTACAGTAGTGATAAAGTAAGATCTATTGTTTATTGTTTCAAGACCTACTGTTAATAATACATTCAAATCATGACCTAATTTATGTCTTCCAAGGACTTCTTTTTTGTTTACAGAGCCATCTTTTAACAGAAGGTCTATTACTTTTTGTCTGTCTTCAGGGTTTTTGTAAAGGTTTAATCCCAGTCCTGTTTTGCCAATTACTTCCTCTCGAGTGTAACCGAAAATGGTTTCTACAGAATTATTTGATTCCAAAAATTCACCGGTTTCCTGGTCAGAAATAAATATAGCATCGGGGCTTGAATGGAAGGCGAGTGCAAATTTTTCTTGAGAAATATGCAGTTCGTTTTCTGTTTTTTTGCGTTCGGTAATATCGTTGAGGGTTACAATAAAATGTGGTTTTCCGCTTATTTGACAAACTTCTAAAGAAACAATCAATGTTAATTCACTACCGGATTTATGCAAACCGATTAATTCCATATTTCGGATGTGTCCAAACTCTTTTGCCGTTTCTATAACTTTTTGTCGGTCTTCGGGATTTTTATAAAGATTTAATTCGAGAGTAGTTTTGCCCAGTACTTCTTCCCGGCTGTAACCATAAATATTCATCAGAGCCTCGTTGCATTCTATAATTTTTCCGGTTTCCTGTTCGGATATAAATACAGCATGTGGACTTGAATTGAAAGCTAAAACAAATTTTTGTTTAGAAAGACGCAATTCTTCTTCAATATGTTTTAGGTTGGTAATATCGCGCGAAATACCAAACAAACCCATCATGTTGCCTTGTTCGTCTTTTAATGATCCTTTGATTGCAGAAAATACAATAGGTTGTGAATTGATGGTCAGGTGTTCTTCAACGGTTTGTGTGACACCCGAAATCATGATTTGGTAATCGCTTTTCATCAACATCAAACCTTCTTCTTTAGAAAATAATTCGGAATCGTCTTTGCCTATTATTTCACTAATTTCTTTGCCAATATATTTAGCAGTGGCTGTATTTACAACTAAATAGCGCCCTTTGTAGTCTTTGATAAAGACAGCATCAGAAGTACCTTCTATAATCGATTCAAATAAAAATTGGTTGTATTTTAATTCTGCTTCTGTTTTTTTAAGGTTGGTAATATCAAATTCAATTCCGTCCCAACAAACAGAACCATCATCTTGTAATGTCGGTTTTGATACAAAAGTTGACCAACGGTAGATGCCTGAAGAATGTTTCATCCGGGCTTCTTTTTTAAAGATAGACAGCGTTTGCATCGCTTCATCTTCTGCTTTTATTAGAGGTTCAATATCTTCGGGGTGTATGTTGTTGTAAATTAAAGATGAATCGGCAATTCCTTCCTCGGGTTTTATTCCGTATAAAGTTTTTACAGAGTCACTAAGGTAAGTAAATGTTCTTGTGCCATCGGTTTTAATGATAAGCTGATAAATCATTCCTGAGGTAAAATTACCACTGATAGATTTTATCCGGGATTCATTATCTATAAAGTTGTCTGTTTTTTTCAGAAATTTCATTATTAGAAGAAATTAAACGCTCAGTCATCAATGAAAATGAATTCATTAAAGAGTTTAATTCCTTACTTTTAAATACCTCAGGAGATAAGGAAATATTATTAGAATCGATAGATTCAGACCATTGTTTTAGAGATAAAAGTGGTTTAATAATTACTTTTCGTAAAATCAGATACAGTACTGTTGCGATTGTAAAAATTAGAATAATTAGTTGAATTATAAGCTTGAATATTAAATCACTAATTATTGGTTTAATAGATTTTTTATTAGCATAAACTGCAACTTTTCCAATTGTTTTATTTTTATGAAAAATAGGACGAACTACAGCTTGTTCCTTTATTTTTGTCCAATTGTTTTCAGTGAGGCTCGCCGGACTTTGATTATTGCGAATAATTCCCGCATAAGGTTTGTTTTTTTCGTCAAAAATCTGAATTGAAAGTATAGTTTCTGATTGAATCTGACTCTTAATTTGCTTTTCAACATCTTCCTTGTTAAAACTAGAAATCGGGTATTCCAAACTGACAGAAAGTCGGTCTGCTACTATAGCTTGCCTCTGTAGTATTAATTTTTCTTCTCGTTCTTTGGTGTTTTCTATTTCATAAATTCCCCATCCGCCAAAGACGATAATCACAGTGAACAGGATTGAAATAAATATTTGATTTGAAATTGATTTCATTAGATCAATTGTAATTTATACTTGAAAATGCTTTTTAATTTTTTTAAGAAAGCTTATTTCTGAATTAGAATTATTTTATCTGTTTCTTTTCCTCTTGAATATAGGACAACTTGTTTATTGTCTTTTGCTCCACAATATTGTATGCTGCGATAATCATAAATTGTTGATAAAACCAGTTTTGTCTTTTTGGAACCAAAGCTCAATTTTGTTTTGATGGCTATGGTTGTTTCCTGAGTAAAAATTTTGATTACAACTAAATAAATTGCAATGCTAAAATTGAGAGAAGGAATGTGTTTTAAAAAGACGCTACATTAATGTTTTTTCAGAGGATTAGCGCCAAAACTAATAAAAATATCTTAACAAAAATAAAGAATTTGTTAAATAGAAAGTAAAAGTATCAAAACTGCCAAAATACTGAATTATACATATATAAATACTCGTTTTTCGTTATGTGAATAGGCAAGTTTTTGTTCTTCATATAAAAATAAAATTAAAGATTGTTAACTTTTTTTTCTGCTAAAAACAGAATATAAATTTTACATTTGCTCCTCAATAAAAAATAACGATTATGGTTTATAAATTCAGAGTGATTCTCGACACAGAAGACGATGTTTTTAGAGATATTGCAATACTTGAAGACGATACATTAGAAGATTTACACAACGCAATTGTGAATGCCTTTGGCTTTGACGGATTGGAAATTGCGTCTTTCTATACTTGTGACGATCAATGGACTCAAGACGAAGAAATTTCGCTTTTTGATACCGGAGATGTACCGGGAGAACAAAAAATCATGAGTGATTATCAGTTGTCGGAACTATTGAATGAAGATCAAACTAAAATCATTTATGTTTATGATTTTATCAATATGTGGACTTTCTTGGTAGAACTTGCAGCGGTTGAAGAACAAACTGTAGGAGCAACTTACCCTGAAACTCTTTTCTCTCACGGAGAAATGCCGGCTGAAGCTATAGAGAAAAACTTTGAATCCGAAAATGCCGACGATTATTTCGACGAATTTGAAGACGATTTGGATCAAGATGATTTAGATATGTTTGACGGAGATGACAGTTTTGGCGGAGGTTATGAAGATGATTATAATTGGAATTAAAAAAAGAGAATAGAATAAAGACGCAAGAAAAAAGAGAAAAGAAGAATGTGATATTAGATCATGAAATCTAATGCTAAACAATCTTTTCTCTATTTTCTTTGTTCTTTCTTCTCAAAACAAAAACGATGATCAACTTATACAACACACATATCGATTCGCTTTCCATTCATAGAGTTGGAAACAAAAGCCGCAATGAAGCTATTTTTCTTTCGGAACAACCTTATTCTTTGAATGACGAAATTACACCTTTGATAAAGGAGTTTTTCTTTAAACCATTCCGTGAAAAAGAAGAAAATTACTATCAATTTGCTCATGAAGTAGATTTGGATTACAATGAAATGTTCAAATTTGCTACCGAAATTTTTGAAACTCCAACTAAGGTTCACGAAGTATCTAAACAAATTACAAAACATCTTTTTGAGCAATCAAATCATCCGCACATTAAGAACGGAGAGGTTTATGTAACTTATTTAACCAATTTGAGTATTGATAACAATGTGGTAGATGCAATTGGAATTTTCAAAAGTGAACTTCAGGCAGATTTTCTTCAGTTTGAAGAAAAAGAATCTCATTTGGAAATGATTTTACAACAAGGAATCAATCTGAATAAATTGGATAAAGGTTGTTTGATTTTCAATTACAAAAAAGAAGAAGGATATAAAATTCTTACAATTGACAGCAACCGTTATGATGCTCGTTACTGGTTAGAACATTTTCTTTCGGTAGATGCTTTTCAGGATGAGAATTTCATCACTAAAAAGTATTTGAAATTCTGTCAGGATTTTGCCAAAGAAGTAGTACTTCCGGCCGAAGACAAGAAAGAAGAAGTAATGTTTATGAATCGTGCGGTAAATCACTTTGCGAAAAATGACAGTTTTGAAGAAACCAATTTCCTGAACGAAGTTATTGATAATCCTGATTTGATTTCGGAATTCAAAAATTACAAAGTTGATAAAGGAGAGAAATACAGTATTGAAGATATTACTTCATTCCCTATTGCAAATGCAGCCGTTTCTGATGCGCGTAAGAAGATTAAAAATGTAATTAATCTGGATACTAATATTCAGATAAAAATGGATTTTATCAATCCTGAAAGTGCCGAGAAGTTTGTTGAAAAAGGTTGGGACGAAGAAAAACAAATGTATTACTACTTGGTTTATTTCAACAAAGAACAAAAATCATAAAGAGATTTTTTCTTAAAAGATAAAAATCCCCAAGCAGAAATGTTTGGGGATTTTTGTTTTGTATTATTCTTTTATTGCATTTTTGTAACGTTCTTCTACTTTTTTCCAATTGATTTTTTTGAAAAAAGCATCAATATACTTTCTTTTTTTATGTTGATAATTCAAAAAGTAAGCATGTTCCCAAAGGTCTATTCCTAAAAGTGGAGTTCCTTTTATTAGTGCATTTGCCATCAAAGGATTGTCCTGATTGGCAGTGCTGGTTATTTGTAATTTTCCTGATTTGTCAACCACAAGCCAGGTCCAGGCCGAACCAAACTGCTGATTGGCTTCTTCCTTAAAACGTAATTCGAATCTTTGAAAAGAACCAAAATCCCTGTCAATTGCTAACGACAGAGTATCATTGGCCAAGGGTTCTTCTTTCTGAGAAATACTTTCCAGATAAAATTCGTGGTTGTAATAACCTCCTGCGTTGTTTCTTAAATCAGCATTTTTCAGATCCAGTTTTGGCAGGATTTCCTCGATTGATAATTGGTCTAAATTTGTTCCGGAGATAGCTTTGTTCAAAGCGTTGGTATGTCCTAAATAATATTTTGAGTAATGAATATCCATCGTCATTGCATCAAATTCAGGAGCCAAAGCATCGTATGAATAAGGAAGTTTAATCAGTTTAAAAGCTCCTTCATCTGCCTTAACATCTTCAGGATGTCCAATTGAAATTTTTTCTTCGGCTTGCGGAAGCGGAACTTCTACCACTTCGGTAAGTTTTTTCTTTTGACAGGATTGCAGTGTAATTATTAATGAAAAACACAGTAAAAAGAAACTTGTCTTTTTCATGGGGATTTTTATTTTTTAAGGATTGAGTTTATGATTTCTATATACATTTCTTTAGATTCGTCAATAGACAAATGCCTGATTTGCATCCAGGCATTCATCTTGAAAGCATTTCTTAAATCGAAATTAGAGTTAAAATTTGGATTTGCAGTTCCCGAAGTTGCCTGTTTGTAATAGGCATACAAACGCAATTGCACGTCTTGCGGCAAGGAAGCTTGCTTCATTTTTGAAGCTTCTTTTACAGCTTCCTGAAATCTAAAATCTAAATCTCTGGAAGTCATTTTTATGCTTTTGTTGCAATAATTGTTCTGTTACCCACTGCTTTTTGACCTAATTTCACGTTGATTTCAGTTCCAAGAGGAAGATACAAATCGACTCTTGAACCAAATTTGATGAAACCGGCATCTTGGCCTTGCACAACCTGCATTCCGGGTTTTGCATAATTTACGATGCGTTTTGCCAAAGCTCCGGCAATTTGACGGTATAAAATTTCGCCGAAAACAGGAGTATCAATAACCACAGTTGTTCTTTCGTTTTCTTCACTTGCTTTTGGATGCCATGCAACCAAAAATTTTCCCGGATGATATTTACTGAAATTGATTTTTCCGCTGGCAGCATATCTTGTAACGTGTACGTTGATTGGCGACATAAAGATAGAAACCATCAAACGTTTGTCTTTGAAATATTCAGATTCAAAAACTTCTTCAATAACTACTACTTTTCCGTCAACAGGCGCAGTAATTTGGTTGTTGTTTACTACTAAATCTCTTTTTGGATTTCTGAAAAATTGCAGAATCATTATCAAAATAAATAATCCGAAAATCTGGATTAATTTCTTAAGCCAAAAAATATCGATAAATGCATCGGCAAGTAAAATGATAGCTGTAGTAACGAAACAGGTTACTAAAATGATTTTTGCTCCTTCTTTATGAAAGTGTAACATAGTTTAAAATTTGATGGAATAAATAAATATATGGTGCTACAAATATAACACTGTCTAGTCGATCTAAAATACCTCCGTGGCCGGGCATAATGTTTCCGCTGTCTTTTACATTGGCAACACGTTTAAATTTGGATTCAACCAAATCGCCAATGGTTCCGAAAATACCCACAATAATGGCGGTAATAATCCATTTTACAAGAGATTCTTCGGTATAAAATTGCGAAATAATAATTCCGGCAATAACAGCAAAAATAACGCCGCCAATGAAGCCTTCAATTGTTTTTTTAGGTGATATTTTTTCAAACAATTTTGTTTTTCCTATTGATTTTCCTACCAAATAGGCAAAAGTATCATTAGTCCAAATCAGGATAAAAACGCCAATTATAATTTTTGGATTGTATCCTTCAATTCCGAAAGGGATTTTGGTAATGATGATAAATGGCAAAATGACATAACCTATTAAATAAGTGATTTTTGAAATTTTGTCAGTTCTAATCTTATTGTCGTCAAATAAATATAAAATACATTTTATTGAAATGATCAAAGCAACCGCCAATAAAATTAAATCATTGTTTTTACTGAATTGGAATTTATAAAACAAAAAATAAAGCAAACCGGAACTTATTAACGGAACTGCTTTTTTAATTTGGATTAAATTGCAAAATTCTGAAACAGCAATCAGTAAAAAAATACCAAATAAAAGGACAAAACTTTTCGGTGAATAGAGAATAGAAAGTAGTAGTAAAAGTATGTAAACCGCACCAGAGAGCGACCTTTTAAGTGTTTCGTTCATATTACAGATCCTCTAGCAGTAATAAATAAAGGTTTTTGGCAACACTTCCGTAGTGCAGAAAATCGTCTTCTTTAAGCTGTTTGAAATATTTAATTTCCTTAATGTTTGTTGGATAAACCTTAGTAGGTTCGTATCTTTTTTTGATGTCTTTCATTGCGAAATCCCTTTTTGGAACAAGCTGACTTGTTTTGGCCAAAACAATGATATTATAAGGAAGTTCTTCTGTTTTATTTTGTCTGATTTGGTTAGAAGAAAAAATGATAGAACCATCTTCGGCATTCAGGTTTTCGCAAGTACAGAACAAAAATTCAGGATTTACGGGAGTTTTATAGTTTACCCTGTTTTCGTCTAAAAGACTGAATAAATTACTTTCAAAACACAAAGCATTACTTTCAAACCAATCGTTTTCGGCTAATATATCTTCAAAATGAGTTTTTACCTCCGATAAATTTTCGCAATACAAGAATTTACCTCCGTTTTTTTTGAAGTTCATAGTGAATAATTCATCAACAGGAGTTAAATTATTGTCCGGAAAAAGATCAGAGTCTTTCTCGTTTTCTTCTTTATGAGAAGAATCGGTGAGTGAGTTAAACAAATTTTTAAAAAGATTCATATTGTTTATTGAAATGCTGAGTTGCTAATTTTTGTAAAAGTCCAAAGATAAAAAAAACTTAATTCAAAAGTTTTTTTGAATTAAGTTTTTTGTTAAAAGCGTTAATTTTTTGTTAAACGATTGTTTCTGTTTGTTCTTCGGTTTTGTCAAAAGGTCTTTTTCCGAATATATTTTCTAAATCGTCTCTAAAAATAACTTCTTTTTCAATCAAAATATCGGCCAGTTGAGTCAGTTTGTCTTTGTTTTCTTGTAATAACTCAATAGCTCTTTTGTATTGACTTTCGATTAAATCAGAGATTTCTTTGTCAATTATTTTGGCTGTTTCTTCAGAATAAGGTTTCGAAAAATTGTATTCGCTTTGACCTGAAGAATCATAATAGGTAACATTTCCTATTTTGTCGTTCAGACCGTAAACAGTAATCATAGCACGAGCTTGTTTGGTTACTTTTTCAAGATCGCTCAAAGCACCGGTAGAAATTTTGTTGAATGTTACTTTTTCGGCAGCTCTACCTCCCATAGTAGCACACATTTCGTCCAGCATTTGTTCCGGTCTCACAATTTGTCTTTCCTCAGGCAAATACCATGCTGCCCCTAAACTCTGACCTCTAGGGACAATCGTTACTTTTACCAAAGGAGCAGCGTGTTCCAGCATCCAGCTAACGGTTGCGTGACCCGCTTCGTGTACTGCAATAGCTCTCTTTTCTTCAGGAGTAATGATTTTGTTTTTCTTTTCCAATCCTCCAATGATTCTGTCTACAGCATCAAGGAAATCTTGTTTGTCTACAGCAGTTTTGTTATTTCTGGCAGCAATTAATGCCGCTTCGTTACATACATTGGCGATATCGGCACCTGAGAAACCAGGAGTTTGTTTGGCTAAGAAATCAGTGTCAAGACCTTCTACTTTTTTAAGAGGAGCAAGGTGTACTTCAAAAATTTCTTTTCTTTCTCTGATGTCCGGAAGATCCACAAAAATTTGTCTGTCAAAACGTCCGGCACGCATAAGTGCTTTGTCTAAAACATCGGCTCTGTTGGTTGCGGCCAAAACAATTACGTTTGAATTGGTTCCAAAACCGTCCATTTCTGTCAGTAATTGATTTAGTGTGTTTTCACGTTCATCGTTTCCACCCGACATATTACTTTTTCCACGAGCTCTACCCACGGCATCAATTTCGTCAATGAAAATGATAGAAGGCGATTTTTCTTTGGCTTGTTTGAACAAATCTCTTACACGAGAAGCTCCAACTCCTACAAACATTTCAACAAAATCAGAACCTGATAGTGAGAAAAACGGAACTTGTGCTTCGCCTGCAACAGCTTTTGCCAATAAGGTTTTTCCTGTTCCGGGAGGTCCTACTAATAAAGCTCCTTTCGGGATTTTTCCTCCTAAATTGGTATATCGTTCAGGATGTCTCAGGAATTCAACAATTTCCTGTATTTCTTCTTTGGCACCTTCAAGACCGGCTACATCTTTGAAAGTAGTTTTGATGTCGTTTTTTTCATCAAAAAGTTTAGCTTTTGATTTTCCGATATTGAAAATCTGTCCGCCTCCGGGGCCACCGGCACCACCGGACATTCTTCTCATTATGAAAATCCAAATTACAACAATGATGATGATTGGCAGAAATGAAATAAACATTTCAGACCAATTGTTTTTTGGCAAAAAGTTGAAATCTTTCAGCTTTTTCTGAGCTACGGCATCTTCTAATTTCTTTTGGAAAATTTCTGAACTACCAATATCAAAGGTATAATGCGGTCCTAAATTTGGCTGATTCAGCATGTTTTTGGCGACCGATTTATGCATTTTTTCTGTCAGAGCTTCTTTTGTCAAATAGACTTCTGCCTGAGTTTGGTTGTAAATAATAACCTTTTCAACATCTCCTTTTTCAAGGAAATTATTGAATTTTGAGGAAGAAATAGGAAGCGGTTGATTGAAATTTGATTCACCGCTGAAAGTGCTGAAAATTATAAAAAAAGCAATGATAGCAACCGGGATTACCCAAGAACCTATCTTGATTTTTTTTGGTTTAGGAAGGTTGTCTTTGGCCATTTATTTAATATTTGTTTTGAATAGAAGTAATTTTGGCATCGCCCCAAAGGCTTTCAATGTCATAATATTCTCTGATGTGTTTTTGGAAAACGTGAACCACAATGTTTACATAATCCATCAAAACCCATTCAGAATTTTCTAATCCTTCCACATGCCAAGGTTTATCTTTTAAATCTTTTGAAACTACTTTTTGAATTGAGTTAACAATTGCAGCAACCTGAGTGTTTGAGTTTCCGTTGCAAATCACAAAATAGTCGCATGAAGCATTGTCTATTTCTCTTAAATCCAGAATGTCAATATCATTCCCTTTTACTTCTTCAATCCCTTTGATGATATTTGCTAATAAATCATCGTTGTTTATCGTCTTTTTAGCCATTTAAATTTTTATATAAGTTCGCAAAGTTATCAATTTTTGTGGTTATTTTTGAAACTTAACAAATTATTAAATTAATATTTCAATTAAATCATTATGAAATTAATCAAACTCGATGCCATAGATTCTACTAACGACTTTTTGAAAGGTTTGTCGGTCGATGAAAAGATTGAAAACTTTACGGTTGTCACCGCCGAAAGTCAAACAAAAGGAAAAGGACAGAGAGGAGCTGGTTGGATTTCAGAAAACGGTAAGAATTTAATTGTTAGTGTTTTAATAAAAGATTTGTTGGCCGATCACAGCAAAGTGTTTGATTTGAATATTGCTGTGGCTTTGAGTGTAATTGAAGCTTTGGATAAATTTAAAATTCCCGATTTGTCTGTAAAATGGCCAAACGACATTATGTCAGGGAAATATAAAATTGGAGGAATTCTTATTGAAAACAGCCTGAAATCAAACGGAAAAATTGTCTCTATTGTCGGTTTAGGATTGAATGTAAATCAAATAAATTTTGATGGTTTGCCAAATGCTTCGTCTTTGGCTTTGGTTGCCAATGCTGATTTTGATAAAGAATTGATTTTGGTTGAGTTTGTAGAAAGATTGAAAGCGAATACTCAAAATTGGAATCCTGAAACTATTGAACATTTGTGGCAGAAATATAAAAACTTACTTTTCAAAAAAGGAATTCCGATGCCATTTGAAAATCAATCAGGAGCTAGATTTATGGGAATAATTACAGATGTTGACCGAAACGGCAAATTGCATGTAATGCTCGAAGACGATTCTGTGAAAAAATTTGATATTAAAGAGATAAAGATGTTATATTAAAAGCATAAAAAAACCTTTCAATTAAAAATTGAAAGGTTTTTTCATATCTGAAAAAGATCAGATTATAATTTTACAGTATTGTTGGCCAACGTTTCTATGAATTTACTGATAGGTCCTTTTACCATCATTGCCATCATTGCGTTGAATTCTCCTTCAAACAAGAACTGAATTGCAGAACTGTTTTCTGAAATAGCTTCGATATTGATGTTTAAATTGAACGGAAGTTTGTCGCTGGCAGCACCCAAAACTATTTTAGATGTTGGCACTTTGTCTTTTAACTTTAATTTAATTTCCGGCATTCCTGACAAACAAAAATCAAAAGCATCTTCGGCAACCACTTCAAATTTTGAAGTATTTTCCGGCATCAGTTTCTTAAAGTTGTTTAAGTCACTCAATTGCCCGAATAAATATTCGGCAGATTTTTCTACGGTAACTTTAGGACTTTCTAAATTCATATAAAAAGAAGGTTTTTGTAACTATTTTGAAAACTATACTTCAACTCCCCAAGTTGACGGACTGATTCTCCATTCTTGTAAAGTTTGCAGCTCTTCTTCGGTAATGTATTTTTTTGCTACAGCAGCGTGCAACAAATTGTCGTAGTTACCTAAAGTATATAATTCTACGTTTGCTTTTTTGAAATTGTCGTCAGCTACTTTGAACCCGTAAGTGAAGATTGCAGCCATTCCTTTTACGTTGGCGCCAGCCTCACGCAAAGCTTCAACAGCAAGTAAACTGCTGTTTCCTGTACTGATTAAGTCTTCAACTACAACTACATTTTGACCTTTTTGAAGAAAACCTTCAATCTGGTTCATTCGTCCGTGCTTTTTAGGTTCAGGTCTTACGTAAACAAACGGTAATCCCAAGCTTTCGGCAACCAAAATACCAATTCCAATGGCACCGGTAGCAACTCCGGCAATTACGTCGGGTTTTCCAAATTGTTTTTCAATTCTCTTTGCAAACTCATCTCTGATGTAATTTCTAATCACAGGAAATGAGAGCGTTACCCTATTGTCGCAATAAATAGGAGATTTCCATCCGGAAGCCCATGTAAAAGGATTTTTCGGATTCAATTTAATTGCATTTATTTGCAAAAGCAATTCGGCTGTTTTTTCGGCAGTATCTTTATTAAAAATCATAGCGCAAATGTATAAAGTTTTTGTGAACGACAAACCACTTTTTTTGACAAATGTAATATCAAAAGAAACAGATTTCCAATTATTTTTATTGGAAAGCGTTGATATAAAGAAGCTTATAGTTAAGTTTTTTCAGAATAAAATTCAAAAAGCCTATTTGTTTCATCCGGATGAAAATCTGATAATGAAAACTTTAAAAACCAAAATTCCGGTTAATAAAGCCGGTGGTGGCTTGGTTTTTAACAAGGAAGGAAAAGTGCTTTTTATTTTCAGAAACGGAAAATGGGATTTGCCAAAAGGCGGAATTGAGAAAAAAGAAAGTATAGCCGAAACCGCCATTCGTGAGGTGGAAGAAGAAACAGGAGTGACAGGTTTGACAATTTCCAGAAAACTGCAAAAGACCTATCATGTTTTTAAAAGAAATGGCCGATACAAACTAAAAATTACTCATTGGTTTGAAATGCACACCGAATTTGAAGGAACTCCCGAAGGTCAAATTGAAGAAGGAATTGAGAAAGTAGCCTGGCTAGATTCGAAGGAAATTGAAGAAGCGCTTCTTAATTCGTATGAAAACATAAAATTATTATTTGAAGAAGAAAAGACTCTGAAATAGAGTCTTTTTTGTTTTTTAACTATTAGGTCTTTTTCGTTGGCAAATACTCTTTGCTTTTTTGGTTACTTTTGCAAAATGAATAAAAATCACACAACCAAAGATATATTGCTGAATTTAGGTATTGAAAGCCTGAATGAAATGCAGGAAGTGGCGCACGAAGCTATTTTGAACGATAATAATGTATTATTGCTTTCGCCAACAGGTTCAGGAAAAACAATTGCTTTTTTGCGTCCGGTACTTGAATTGTTGCAGCCTGAAATACTTTCGGTTCAATGTTTAATTTTAGTTCCTTCAAGAGAATTAGGTTTACAGATTGAGCAAGTATGGAAAAAAATGGGAACTCCATACAAAGTGAATACTTGTTACGGAGGACATTCGATTGAAACTGAAATCAAAAATCTTAGTAATCCACCGGCTATTTTAATTGGAACTCCGGGAAGAATTGCCGATCATATTGACAGAGAAACTTTCAGAACTGACAAAATCCAGACTTTGGTTTTGGACGAATTCGATAAATCGCTTCAACTTGGGTTTCACGAACAAATGTCATATATCATTGGAAGGTTATCAAAACTCAATAAACGTGTTTTGGTTTCGGCAACTTCCGATATTGAACTTCCGAAATACACCAGAGTGGTTAATCCTACCGTATTAGATTTTATCCCAATTGAGGAATTGAATACCAATCTTGATATGAAGTTGGTTGTTTCAAAAGAGAAAGACAAGCTTGATAGTTTGTTCAATTTGCTTTGTTTGCTAAAATCGCAATCGGCAATTGTTTTTTGTAATCATCGCGATGCTGCCGAAAGAATCAGTGATACATTAAACGAAAAAGGTATTTATTCGACTTATTATCACGGAGGAATGGATCAGGAAGAGCGAGAACGTGCTTTGATTCAGTTCAGAAATGGCAGTATGAGTTATTTGATTACGACCGATTTGGCAGCACGTGGATTGGATATTCCGGAAATGAAACACGTGATTCATTATCATTTGCCGTTGAAAGAAGACGAGTTTACACATCGAAATGGTAGAACGGCTCGTATGCAAGCCAGCGGAACGGCTTATCTTATTATTCACGCCGATGAGAAAAAACTGGATTATGTTGATTATGAAATAGAAAAACTTTCGGTTGAAAATCATACGAATTTGCCAAAACCACCCGATTTTCAGACGATTTATATTAGTGGAGGAAAGAAAAACAAATTGAATAAAGTAGATATTGTAGGTTTCTTTTCTCAAAAAGGAAAATTAGAAAAAGGTGATATCGGAGTTATAGAAGTTAAAGATTTCATTTCGTTTGTAGCTGTAAAATACGGGAAAGTGAAAACTTTGCTTCAAAATATCAAAGACGAAAAAATGAAAGGAAAAAAATACAAGATTGAAGTGGCAAGAAAAGTGGTAAAGAAAGAAGAGTAGCCGTTTTCAAGAGATATATCTTAAACCAAAAAACCATTNNGAATGGTTTTTTGGTTTAAGATGAAAATTATTTAATCTGAATAGTTTTTGTTGAAGGTTTTTTGTCGGGATGTTTTTTGGCAATGTCTATATGTAAAATTCCGTCTTTGTAATTGGCTTCCACTTTATTTTCATCTACATTTTCAGGAAGGTGAAATGCTCTAGAAAAGGATGTATAACTAAATTCTTTTCGGGTATAATTTCCTTTTTTATCTTTTTCTTCTTTTTCCTGTTTTTTCTCTGAAGAAATTACCAATACATCGTGATCAATTTCTACTTTGAAATCTTCTTTTCTCAGTCCGGGAGCGGCTAATTCAACTTCGAAATTTCTTTCTGTTTCTTTCAAATTTACTGAAGGCAATGTGCTTTCAATTGCGGCAAAAGTTCTGTTGTTCCAGTCCAAAATATCTTTTCCAAATGCATCCTCTATAAATGGATTCATCAATGAAGGAAAATGACTTTTTTTAATGAGTGAGTCCATGATTATTTAAATTTTGGGTTACTAATATTGTTATACAAAATTACTTTAAAAGACTCTTTTATAGTGGAGATTAACTTTTAAAACGTTGATTAGTAGTGTTTTTTCTGTGAGTGGTGTTTTTTTAAGAATGCTTTAATAGAATGCTTTTTAGGTAAATAGATAACGATGAATTATCTGGATTTTGTATTTATACTTCAATATTGAATTTAGTCAATCTTGATTTGGTTTTTGCGGAATTTTGCGAATTACTTTTGGGAAAATTGCCGTAGGAGTTTATTTTTTATATTTTTAAGGAATCTTAAATGAAATGATAAGAATTTTTAAGCAGTAGTAATATGGGTGGTCGATTTAAGAAAACAGAAGAATTAAAAAATACTTTAAAGGAAATATCAGACTATAAATATGCTCTTGACGAATCTTCAATTGTAGCTATAACCGATCAGAAAGGAACTATTACTCACGTTAATGATAATTTCTGCAAAATCTCAAAATATTCCCGGGAAGAATTAATAGGTCAGGATCATAGAATCATCAATTCGGGTTATCATACAAAAGATTTTATCCGTGAACTTTGGAGAACTATTGCGCATGGAAAAGTTTGGAAAGGAGAGTTGAAAAATAAAGCCAAAGATGAAACTTTTTATTGGGTAGATACTACCATTGTTCCGTTTTTGAACGAAGAAAATAAACCGTATCAATATGTTGCCATTCGTTCTGATATTTCTGAAAGGAAAAAAGTAGAGGAAGAATTAAATAAACATGCACATTCTTTAGAAATAGCCAATACTCAATTGGTTGATTTTACCAACATTGTTTCTCATAATCTAAGAGGTCCGTTGATGAATATTGATATGTTGATCAATTTTATTAAAGAAACCAAAGAAGAAGATGAGAGACAAGAGTTTTTAACGGATGTTACCAAAATCATTAAGCACATGAATGAGGTTTTTGAAGAACTGATTGAGACAATACAGGTGCAACAGGATACCGAAATTGAGAGAAGCACTATTGTATTAGAGGATTGTTTACCTAAAATTCTTTTAGGTTTTGGAAGCAAAATAAAATTATATAAAGCCGATATTGAGTTTGATTTCAGTCAGGCTCCGGTTATTCAATATCCTCAAAAATATATAGATAGTTTGTTGTTGAATTTGATAAGCAATGCTTTTAAATACAAAGCACCTGAAAGAAATCCGAAAATAAAGATTAAAACCGAAGACAAAGGAGAAACTGTTTTGTTGTCTGTTGCCGATAATGGTATTGGAATCGATTTAGAAAGACATAAAGACAGTCTTTTTAAAATAAGGAAAACTTTCCACAATCATCCCGAAGCCAAAGGTTTTGGTTTGTTTATGACCAAAACTCAGGTAGATGCAATGGGAGGTTCTATTTGGGCCGAAAGTACTCCGGGCGAAGGAACCACGTTTTTTGTTTCCATTAAAAAATGATACGATCAAAATGAATTGTTTTAGTTATGAAAACAACTTTTTCTTCTTAAAAATCAGACTAAAAAAACAATTTGTTTAGGACAAAACCCAAACAAATTGTTTAATTTCGCACCGCATTTATTGAAAAATCACAATATTAAAATATAATAAACATGAGTTCATTTGACGTAGTCGTTATTGGTTCAGGTCCTGGAGGATATGTGTCGGCAATTCGTTGCGCACAATTAGGTTTCAAAACTGCAATTATCGAGAAATACCCAACTATGGGTGGAACTTGCCTTAATGTAGGTTGTATTCCATCAAAAGCATTGTTGGCATCTTCTCATCATTATGCAGAAATCAAGCATTTTGCCGATCACGGAATCGAAATCAGCGGAGAGGTAAAAGTAAATTTGGAGAAAATGATTGCCCGCAAGCAAACGGTGGTTGAGCAAACTTCTGGCGGAATCAATTTCCTGATGAGTAAAAACAATATTACTGTTTTTGAAGGTGTAGGTTCTTTTGTAGATGCTACTCACATCGCTGTTACTAAAGCTGATGGAACTTCTGAAACTATCGAAGCTAAAAACACGATTATCGCTACAGGTTCTAAACCTTCTTCTTTGCCTTTCATCAAAATTGACAAAGAAAGAATCATCACTTCTACCGAAGCTTTGAAATTGAAAGAAGTGCCAAAACACTTGGTAATCATCGGTGGTGGAGTTATCGGAATCGAGCTTGGACAAGTTTACCTGCGTTTGGGTGCTCAGGTTTCGGTTGTTGAATTCATGGACAGAATCATCCCGGGTATGGACGGTGCTTTGTCTAAAGAATTGACAAAAGTGTTGAAAAAACAAGGAATGAAATTCTATACTTCTCACAAAGTACAGTCTGTTGAAAGAAACGGAGACGCTGTTGTTGTGAAAGCTGAAAATGCTAAAGGAGAAATCATCACTCTTGAAGGAGATTACTCTTTGGTTTCTGTTGGTCGTCGTCCTTACACAGACAGATTGAACGCTGATAAAGCCGGAGTGAAAATCACTGAAAGAGGACAAGTGGAAGTAAACGATCATTTGCAGACTACTGCTTCAAACATTTACGCTATTGGTGACGTAGTTCGCGGAGCTATGTTGGCTCACAAAGCAGAAGAAGAAGGAACAATGGTTGCTGAAATACTTGCCGGTCAAAAACCGCATATTGATTATAACCTAATCCCTGGAGTTGTTTACACTTGGCCAGAGGTTTCTGCTGTTGGAAAAACAGAAGAGCAATTGAAAGCAGAAGGTGTGGCTTACAAATCAGGAAGTTTCCCGTTCAAAGCTTTAGGCCGTGCCAGAGCAGGAGGAGATACAGACGGTTTTGTGAAAATCCTGGCTGATGCCAAAACTGACGAGGTTCTTGGTGTTCACATGATTGGAGCGCGTACTGCAGATTTGATTGCTGAAGCGGTAACTGCAATGGAATTTAAAGCTTCGGCTGAAGATATTTCGAGAATGTCACACGCTCACCCAACTTTTGCGGAAGCGATCAAAGAAGCGGCTCTTGCTGCAACTGACAACAGAGCATTGCACATATAATTGATTAATTTCAGTTTTTATATAAAGAAACCCGTCTCCATGTGAGGCGGGTTTTTTGTTTAAATTGATAAGCGATTGGTTTAAATATGTAAATCTATAGGTTTTGGGGTGTAAGTTATAACGTTTGAACTTACAACTCATAATATTACTCAGTCAGAATTATTTCGGCGGCAGGTTCTGTCGTTTCAACAGGATGTTTCATAGGAACGTTAGTTTTCTGCTGAACAATTTTGTTTACTCTATACATAAGGAAAATAGTAAGAAACATAATTGAAGAGGATATCATGGCTAAAGTGTCATAATGTTCTAAAGGTGCAAAATTGTCTTTTTGAACAATAATCATTCCCGCAATCATTGCTCCAAAACCACCTGCCACTTGTTGTAAAGAAGAGTTGATACTCATAAACGCACCTCTGTCTTGCGGATTAGGAATAGCAGAAGTAAGTGCAGTCGATGGCACCATTCGGCTCATAATAAAAATCATCATCACAACATTGGTTATCATTACAATCAAAAAGGAAGTGACCGAATAATGTGAATAAATATTGATAACAATTATGGTAAACAGGGTGGCAATTGCAAAGGTTTTGAATTTACTTACTCTATCACTCAGTTTTCCTATGAAAGGCATAGAAATTAATGTGGCAATTCCGGTTATCATAAAGAGTAAAGGCAATTCTTCTTTGGTTATTTTCAGATTATTAATGGCAAAGGCACTTCCAAAAGGCATCATCATAAAACCTCCGATAGAGAGCAGGGCAGTAGATAAAAATCCAACTCTGTAATTTCGTTGAGCTATCGTATGCCATAAATGTTGGAAAGCATTTTTATCGTTTTTTAAAGAAAGGTGAGTATTGATTGGTTTTAATTTAAAGGATAATACCAAAACAATTATCGCCGCCATTATTGCAATCCACAAAAACGGAATGTGCCATCCCCATTGATTTGCAATATAAAGTCCGATAGGAATTCCTAAAACCTGGCTTACACCAAAGCCCATTTGTACAAATCCCATTACTTTTCCGCGTTGTTGTAAGCTGAATAAATCGGCAATAATAGCCATAGAAACCGAGCCGATAACACCACCAAAAAGGCCTGTGAAAATTCTTGCTGCTACTAATAATTCATAGTTTGGTGCCAATGCGCAAAAGAAGGTGCCAATTACAAAACCGATGTAAAAGAAAAGAAGGAGTTTTTTGCGGTCGAATTTGTCGGCAAAGCCTGCCGTGAGCAAGCCCGAAATTCCGGCACTGAAAGCATAAGCCGAAACGGCCACGCCAAATTGTTTGGCTGTAATATGTAAGGTTTTCATCATTATGTCTCCCAATGGCGACATTACCATAAAATCTAATACTACAGTAAACTGGGTAATGGCCAGTAAGAAAATCACAAATTTCTGATAGCCCGAAAATGCTGTTGATTGTTGTTTTTGTTTGTTCATTTTTTGTTTTATTCTAATTCGGTGCAATTAAATTTATGGCTGATTATCAATTCAATTATTTGGTTTACAGATAATGTGCTTTCTACCCGTAGTACACAGTCCTCATCTTCCTGATCAATGCTCCATCGGTGTATTTCGATATTTTCATCTAATGCAGTACTCACTTTTTGCAAATCATTTTGAGTTCTTATATCTGTAGCAAATACCATTACGTTATAAAAAATAGTTTTCATTTGGATTAATTTAGGGTTTTAATGCTTTTATTACCAGCTCGAAAGCTTCGTCTTGAATTTCTTTGGTTAGAGTAAAAGGAGCTCCTCCCATACTTTTTCCTTTGTTATGAAAACGCAGTAAGGAATACAACGGGCCATAAGCAATACTCCAGAAGACGCTTTTTGATATTGGTGCTATTTCTTTTCTTTCAACTGCATTATTAAAAAACTGGTACATGATGTTTTTGAAATCCTTCATGCTTTCCTGAGTTATATATTCGCTGTAAGAAGAATTCTGTAGAATTTCCCAACAAGCCACTTCGTTAAAGTTTTCCATCATGAAATTGGCTCTGTTTTCCCATTGCTTGCGAAGTCCTTCCACAAAGGGCATTTCTGCTGAAAAATCTTTTAGCATTTCGCTAAAGAAATCCTGACCTATTTCGATTGCAATTTTCTTTATCAGATCGTCTTTGTCTGTGTAATAGATATAAAGTGTTGCCACAGAAACTCCGGCTTCTTTTGCCAGACGGTTCATGCTAAATCCTTCAATGCCTTTTTTTACCAGCATTTCGATGGCTTTGCGCTTCACTAATTCTTCTTTGCTTGTATCTCGTGTTCGCATGGTGTTTTTATTAATCGGATGCAAATGTATATTTAATAAATGAATGTTCGCTTATTTATGAAAAATATTTTTTATATGACAGTCCGCAAAATGTACCAAGTATGTTTTTTTGCCACTGATTTCACAGATTCTCACAGATTTCATTCCTATTCTTAAAGAAATCTGTGCAAATCTTTTTATCCCGATAGTTATCGGGAGTGGTCAATTTTATTGGTTTGGTATTAGTCACGGATAGTCATATTTTTTTAAACCCCAATTGTGTATTGGCATAAAAAATAGCCGCTGATTGACTGTGTCGAACTTTGTTTCGCAGATTTCAAATAACTTACGGTAATTAAATTTTTTAGAAGACACAGATTTAAAATCGATTAATCCGGGGAATTTTCACATATGAGCATCATAAAAAATCAGCGCTCCCGATGCTTCCTATCGTGTGGACACAAATATATTTATAGCTTTGTGTCACTATGCTAGCAAGAAAATTC